>JADMIO011283390.1_pt1 | contig 63860 bp, 60 predicted proteins | sample 8958161 | NCBI WGS metagenome assembly JADMIO01 (sample SAMN16585339, study PRJNA669376) | soil metagenome | isolation source: Crop rotation soil | place: USA: Cullars Rotation, Alabama | collected 2011
CGCGACAACTTGTCCACGTGGAATTCTAAGCTTAGGATCCCAATGTGCTGGAAAGAGCAAAGTCCTCAATACTCATTTGCATTTCTTCATTCTTCCATTTCAGGTGCATCTTCGCGTTCGCCAGGTATGCTCCCTGTGGCAGTTGTTTACTCATGGTAAATGGGGCTAGTGTTGATTTAATGGGATAGTTAGTTATGGTTTTCGCAGTTACTTCATCATCGAGATTGTAGATAAAAACATCGCCAGGCTGTTGATTCATCACGATCCTGTACTTGCTGCTGATATAGTTTTCGATCTTGTAGTCATACCTGTCGAGGTGGTCTTCGGTGATATTGGTAAGCACGGCCACATCAGGACGGAACGTATCAATATCATCCAATTGAAAAGAACTGACCTCAGCTACATACAATGGTTTCGGATCCATTGCTATCTGTCTTGCAAAAGAGTAGCCGATGTTTCCAACCATCGCACATTCGGCGCCGCCGGCCTTACACATGTGATAGATGAGCGCCGTTGTAGTGGTCTTGCCATTGCTGCCGGTTATCGCAATGATCTTACTATTGCCTTTGTAGCGATAAGCAAATTCTATTTCGCTGATCACGGGAATACCCTTTGCCCTGATGCTTTTCACCAGTTCGTTCTTTTCAGGTATGCCAGGACTTTTCATCACGATCGACGCATTCAATATTTTTTCTGTACTGTGTTGTGCTTCTTCAAATTCAATTTGATTCAATTGTAATTCTGATCTGTAGCCGTCTTTTATCTTTCCACCGTCGCTTACAAACACCTCATAGCCCTGTTGCTTGGCAAGCACAGCCGTACCTATTCCGCTTTCGCCCGCCCCCAGTATGACCATTCTTTCTTTCATTTAATTTCCTTTAGTAGTTCAGTCTTTAGTCGGGAGTCACCGACTGCGGGCTACAGACTACAGACTAAAATTGGTTCTTCAACAGCATAGAATTTAACAGGTTCGCTGGTTAGTCATTGGTCTCATATTGGTTTTAACGATTGAAAAACTTTGAATCAAATTCTCATTCGATCCTAGTTTGTGGTTTTCCAATATATCTTTCTCAGTTGAACCGATTCTACCTTAGTTTAAATGTCACGATCGCCAACACCACGCTCAATATTGTTATGATCCAGAAACGCACTGCGATCTTGCTTTCATGATAACCGAGCTTTTGGTAGTGGTGATGCAGCGGACTCATTAAGAATACGCGGCGCCCCTCTCCATACTTTCGCTTGGTATATTTGAAATAGCCAACCTGTATCATCACGCTTAGATTCTCTACCAAAAACACAAAACAAAATATCGGTATCAATAATTCCTTTCGAACGATGATCGCCAGTGCAGCGATGATACCACCAAGTGCAAGGCTTCCTGTGTCGCCCATGAAAACCTGTGCCGGGTAAGCATTGTACCACAAGAAACCAATGCAAGCACCCACGAATGCCGCAATGAAAATGGACAGTTCACTCAAGTTGGGTATGTACATGATATTGAGATACTCGGCCAATTTTATATTACCGCTTACATAAGCAAACACACCAAGGCCAATACCGATCACTGCACTCACCCCCGTCGCCAATCCATCCAAACCATCCGTGATATTTGCCCCGTTACTCACCGCCGTGACAATAAATATCACGATGAGGATGTATAATATATATGTATAGTCGCGCCAGCTCTCCGGCAACAGTTTAGCATAATTGAATTCGTGTGTTTTCAAAAATGGGATGGTCGTGATAGGTGTTTTGACCGATGCAAAAATGTGCGTCTTGCCATCTATCGTTATCGTATCCATCTTGGCTCCTGTAGTTTTTTCTTTGGGACCAGTTTGAATAACACCTGAAACCACTTCTCTTTTTACTACCACGCTTTGGTTAAAATATAATGTCGCTCCAACAATGATCCCCAGCATTACCTGCCCGAATATTTTAAACCTTCCCGCCAATCCATCGCTATCACTTTTCTTGTACTCAATGCCTTTTTCTTTGGCGATTCTTTTTGCACGGAGTTTTAAATAGTCATCAATGAAACCGATCCCTCCTAACCAAACGGTGCACAACATCATCAACCTCACGTATACCTTATCGAGGTTGGCCAGCAATAATGTTGGTATCAGTATTGCCAGTATAATAATGATACCACCCATTGTTGGCGTTCCACCTTTTTCCTTCTCGCCTGCTAAACCAAGTTCTCTCACCGATTCGCCCAACTGTTTTCTCTGCAGGTACTTGATCAATTTTTTTCCAAACACCGTTGTGATCACCAAACTCAATATCATGGCCATCAACACGCGGAACGTGATGAACTGGAACAGGCTGCTGCCCGGGAATTTTGACACCGCCCAGTGATTAGTTAGCCAATCGAATAAGTGATACAGCATTTTTTTTAGTTGGTAGTTTGTAGTTGGTAGTTGGTAGCTGCAGTATTCCTACAAACTACCAACTACCAACTACCACCTTTTATTTTTCTAATAATTCAAACATTTCCTTAAGAACCTTCTTGTCATCAAAATCATATCTCACTCCTTTTATCTCCTGGTATTTTTCATGTCCTTTGCCGGCTATCAGCACGATATCTGACTTTTGCGCCAGGCTCACCGCTGTTTTAATAGCTTCTTTCCTGTCGGCAATGGAAATGACTTTTTTTTTTGTTACAGCATTTACGCCGGCCTGCATTTCATTGAGTATCTCCAACGGATCTTCGTTACGCGGATTATCCGACGTGAGGATGACCTTATCGCTGTACTCACAAGCCACTTCAGCCATCACCGGACGTTTTGTTCTGTCCCTGTCGCCGCCGCATCCCACTACCGTGATCACCTTTTCATTTCCCTGGCGTAATTTTTTTATAGTAGCCAGCACATTGAGCAATGCATCAGGTGTGTGTGCATAGTCAACAATGCCCATTACTTTATCTTTTGTACTTATCGAATAATCAAATCTGCCTTCTGCGCCGTCAAGACTACTCAACACCTGCAGCGCCTCATCTTTATTTTCTCCTAAACAAACTGCAGCGCCATACACCGCTAATAGATTGTATGCGTTGAATTCGCCGATCAATTTGAAATACACTTCTATATCATTCACCGTCATGTGCAAACCACCCAGGCTGTTGTCAAGGATCTTTCCTTTGAAATCAGCCATTGTCTTTAAGCTGTAGAAATATTTTTTTGCTGAAGTGTTTTGCAACATCACAGCGCCTCTTTTATCATCGGCATTGCTGATGGCAAATGCAGAAGAAGGCAATTGATCGAACCATGATTTTTTTACGCGGATATATTCATCAAATGTTTGGTGATAATCTAAATGATCGTGAGTGATATTGCTGAACAAGGCGCCGGCAAATTGCAAACCAGTGATGCGATGCTGGTGAATAGCATGACTGCTGCATTCCATAAAAACAAATTCGCAACCTGCGTCCACCATATCCTTAAGCAACGCATTTAGCTGTATTGCATCAGGTGTTGTGTGGGTCGCTGTAATGATCTCATCGCCGATCTGGTTTTGAATAGTGCTGATCAAACCACATTTATATCCGAGCGCACTGAACAGTTTCCATAGTAATGTAGCGACTGTTGTTTTACCATTCGTTCCCGTAACACCTACCAATTTCATTTTTAAAGAAGGTTCGCCATAAAAATTGTGGCTCATATAACCCGCAGCCGCCGCACTATTCTCCACCTGCACATAGGTGATATTCTCGTTGATGGATGTTGGTAATGTTTCACAAACGATAGCCATTGCTCCGCGTTCGATAGCATTTTCTATAAAAGCATGCCCATCTGTTGCAGATCCTTTCACCGCAATAAAACAGGTGCCTACATTCACTTTCCGTGAATCAATGACCAATCCGTTTATCGCGATATCCGTGTTACCCTGTACAGAGCGAATGCTTACTTTATATAGAATGTCTTTTAACATCAATTCAGGATCAATGAAATGTTTTGTGCTTTTTTAAAATTTGTTCCCGCCACGATCGATTGATTCACTACCCTGCCTCGCCCCGAAGCAGTTACTTTCATTCCTTTCATTTCTAATAAATACACCGCGTCCTTCAATCCCATTCCGACAACGTTAGGGGTTACAGAATCGGATCTTGACATTGAATCGAGCGGTGTATTCAGAACCCTGGAATCACTTTTCATCTGCAGTTGCCACCAATACCCGCCTGTTGGGGGGCTGGGGGCCCATTGAAATAGTCCGAAGATGGAGTTCCAGTCGTTCTTTAAACCATAATAATTATAAAGAAGGCTATCAACCTTATTTGATGCCGTGTATGTTCTTGTATTCAGGAAGCGGCCGTAGATCTTGTCACTTATCTCTTTGAACACCGTGCCCGATACATCTGCGCCATAGATCAATCTCGACTCCTTGCTATTTTGTATCACCACCGCGATCGTATATTTTGGTTTTGCCACGGGGAAATAACCGATGAAGGAAGCCTGGTAGATCTTATTGCCTTTATTGTATCCCTTGTTATCCAATGCAGTTACCGCGGTGCCCGTTTTTCCAGCGATGCCATAAGCAGTATCCATTATTTTATGTGCTGTGCCGTGCACGCTATCCACTACCGCTATCAAACATTCTTTCAGTTGGGCCAATGTTTCATCGCTGCATATTTTTTCTACCAACACTTTTGGTTGAATGGTTTTTATTTCAACGCCACGATCTTTTATTGCACTGACGAGGTAAGGCTGCATCATCTTTCCATCGTTAGCAACAGCATTGTAAAGCATCAGCATGTGCAATGGCGTAACCAATTCTTCATAACCATGGGCCATGAATGGAATTGTTGTTGCGCTCCAGCTACGGGCTGTTGCTTTTTTGATCACGGGGAAACCGGAAGACGCGGTGATGTCAACACCAGTCAATGTATCCAGTCGAAGTTGATGCAGGTGGTTGATGAACTTGGAAGGCTGTTCGTGATAATATTGATCAGCCAGTTTTGCAAAAGCCACATTACTACTTCTTGCAAAAGCATCCTTAACCGTGATGGCACCTGTGCCGAGATGCGAATCTTTTATTTTCAACCCGTAAAAATCTTTGGAGCCACCTTCGCAATCAACGATGCTATTGATGTCAATGTATTTATCTTCCAATAAACTCAGCAGTGTAGCCAGTTTGAAAATAGATCCCGGTTCTGTTCTTTTACCAATACCATAGTTGAGGTCTTCGGTATAAGTGCCGTCTGCTTGCTTACCCAGATTAGCGATCGCTTTTATTTTACCGGTGTTGGTTTCCATTACGATCGCCGTACCATGCAGAGAATTATTGGTCACCAACATTTTCATCAACGCTGTTTCTGTAACGTCCTGCATGTATGTGTCGAGCGTAGAGATGATGTCTTTTCCATTTTCGGGTTCTACTTCGGCGCCATCAACCGGCATATAGGCCCCGGCGATGTATTTTACAAGACGTTGGCCTGTCTTGCCTTTCAGCAGACTATCATAGCGTTGTTCCAAGCCAACATTCTTTGTTGCGTTATCTCTCGACAAACCGATCGTGCGGTTGGCCAATAGCACATAGGGATTGATACGCTTATCTCTTGGATCTATGATAAAGCCGCTTTTATTGCGGCCGAGTTTTACTAGTGGAAAATCGCGGAGTTGCTGATATTGAAGAAAAGAAATTTTCTTTTTTAGTGTATAATAGCGGTCCTCGTTTTTGTAAGCCAGTTCTAAATCCTTTCTATAATCTGCTGCAGATCTGTCCTTGAACAGATCTGCAAGACTAAGAGACAATGAATCCAAATTGTTCCAAAAATTCTTTCCTTTCTTTTCTCTCAAACCTTCTGCACCAAAATCAATGAACACGTCAAATACAGGAACAGAAGTGCTGAGCATGTTTCCATCTTCGCTGTAGATGGTACCGCGTAAAGCTTCTACGGGCAGGTATTTTATATGCAGGCTATCTCCTTTGTTCCGCCAGTATTTCCCTTCAACCTGCTGAATGTAAAACGCCCTGCCAACAACGACTATGCCGAGTACGATCATCCCCAGGAAACAGAGATAGACCCTCCACAATATGTCTTTTTTTACATCCATTTTATGATAAGTCAAAAGTTGAATTCAAAAGCCAAAAGTGGCAGCAGCTAATATTTTTGAATTTTTACTTTTGAATTTTGACTTTTAATTTTTTATCGTACTATCCACCAACAACACAGGTGGCATTGTTAATTCTTTTAATCCCAGTGATGCCACTGCTTTCGACAGCTCACTGGCCTTGCTTCTGAATATCACATCACTCTTCACCGTTTTGTATTCAAACTCCAGTTCCTTGATATGCTTTTCTGATGCACTTATCCTTCTCACTAATTTGTCGGCATAATGTCCGTTGTAGATGTAGATCACAGCGAGCAGGGCCAGGAAAAGGAAGAAAGGAATGTTTCTGGCGACCCAGGTATGGGTCAAGAATTTTTTCCAGTCAGGTTTTAAGCTGGTAGATTGTTCAGGTATTTTTGTTTCCTCAGGCATTTTTCTTGCTGAACCGTTGAATAGTGATGTTCTCGAAACTTTTACTTTTTTTCCGCGACTCTTAATTTGGCGCTCCTGGATCTTGGATTTTTTTTCAATTCTTCTGCTGTTGCGGTCACTGGTTTTTTGGTGACTGCTGTTAGTGGATTTTTAAAGCGGGTTCCGTAAACCTCATCGATCTCTGTATCCTCAAAAGTTCCGTTACGGAAAAAATTCTTAACGATCCTGTCTTCAAGCGAATGGAAGGTGACAATTGCTAATCGTCCTCCCGTCTTCATTAGGGGTACTGATTGTTGTAGTAATTCTCGCAGCGCTCCCAGCTCATCATTCACTTCGATGCGCAGTGCCTGGAAAACCTGCGCAAAATATTTTTGCGGGTTGCCCTTCACCACGTGCTGCACTGCATTCTTGAATTCATTGATGGTGCGGATCGGGGCAAGTGCTCTTTGTTGCACGATAGTTTTCGCAAGGGTCTTGGAGTTGGTCACTTCGCCGTACTGCTCCAGCATTTTGTGCAATTGCTGTTCGGTGCGGTCCTTGATCACGTCAGCGGCGGTAGTGCTTTGGCGTTGATCCATGCGCATGTCGAGTGCGGCATCGAAACGAATGGAAAAACCTCGGTCGGCTTCATCAAACTGGTGACTCGAAACGCCGAGGTCGGCCAATATGCCATCAACTTCGGTGACCTTGTGCAGGCGCAGGAAACGTTGCAGGTGACGAAAATTTTGCGGAACAAATGTTACTCGTTTGTCTTCCGGAAGATTTTGCGCTGCAGCTGCATCCTGGTCGAACACTACCAACTTTCCATTTTCGTTTAGTTGTTGCAAGATGGCGCGACTATGTCCGCCACCACCAAATGTGCAATCAACGTAAAGTCCGCCCGGCTTGATGTTCAGACCTTCAATGCATTCTTTCAATAATACCGGAACGTGATAGTCGGTTGGTATTTTATCAGAATTTTCCATGTGTTCAACTTTTCGACCAGCCGATAGGCGGAATGCCCATCGCTTTATTCATGACCTCGTTTGCGAGATCACTAAAAGCTTGCGGTGTAAAAGATTCAAAGAACTCTTTATGTTTGATCTTATCCCAGATCTCAATTTTGTTAAGTGCCGTTACCAACACGATATCTCTTTCCAATCCCGCATATTCTGCAAGGCTTTTTGGTAACAACAGGCGGCCGGCTGAATCCAACTCCAGCGGGGTGGCTCCGTTCAAAAAATAACGGCGGAATTCTCGTACCTTAGGATCAAAATCATTCAGTTTGCTGATCTCAGAAAAAATAGGGTCCCAGCTTTGTTGCGGGTATAATGTGAGGCATTTTTCGAATCCCCGGTTGATCACGAAATGCGCAGCTCCCTCGTCCGGCAGTTGCTTTTTGAAGCCTGCAGGTAGAAGAAAGCGGCCTTTCGCATCGAGAGTGGCCTCATATTCACCAAGGAAACCTATCATTTTCAATGATTTAGCTCTATTTTGATTTAGAATTTCCACAAAATAACACTTTTTCCCACTTTATGAACAATTTTTGGGTAAACTTTTTTATCCCCAAAGCCCCGTGGCAGGCAGGTTGAAGCTTTGGTGTTGTTTTTTCAAAATGCAGATGTGAATGGAATGTGGATTGATGTGGATTAATGTGGATACTCATAGTTCATGGTGATGGTTCATAGTTAACGGCTGATAGTTCTTAGCAAGGACCTTAACTATGCTGATTACCATGAACCATCTACCATGAACTATGAACCAGTATATCTCAACCTTTTAAAATCTTTATTTCGCCTAGAACATGCCAGTAGGATACTCAGGAACGCCATTAATTAAGAAATTGGGTATCAGCCCGGGTACAAAGATCTTGTTATTGAATGCGCCGGAGAATTATACCGAACTGCTTGAAACTGACATCAGCCAACAGGTGATAACCCGCAAAAACGTGCCCGATCTCGTTAATCTTTTTGCAAAAAACAATACGGCTTTCATCCAGGGCATGAAGACGATCCTGCCTTTGTACAAGAAGAATACCTCAATGGTGACCTGGGTTTGCTGGTACAAGAAAAGTTCTGGAATGAATACGGATATCACCGAGGATACGATCAGAAATTTTGCATTGGCGAATGACCTGGTGGATGTGAAAGTTTGCGCTGTGAGTGAATTGTGGAGCGGATTGAAATTGGTGATGCGTGTTTCAAAAAGATAGGATCACTTAGCAAGAGGAATAGTAATGATGAAGCAACTTCCTTTTCCCAAAACACTTTCTGCTTTGATATTTCCATGATGCGCATTCACCATCGTCTTCACATAACTTAATCCTAATCCAAATCCTTTTACGTTGTGTACATTGCCCGTATGTGCCCGATAGAATTTTTCAAATATCCGGTGAAGCGTTTCTTTGTTCATACCAATACCATTGTCTTCGATCTTTATCTTTAGCAGGTTACCGGAATTTAGCGTACTTAGTTTTATCTGCAGGCTGTCTTTGGAATATTTCACAGCGTTATCTAATAAATTATTGATGAGATTGGTAAAGTGCACTTCGTCGGCCATGATGATGTCTTTTTCTGCATCGAGATTTACTTCCAGTTCTCCCAGTTTCTCTTCTACCTGTAAATGAATATTGTTCAATGCGCTCGTGATAAGATCGTGTGCATGCAATCTTTTCAGGTTGAGCTGTACTTCCTGCTTATCCAGCAAAGCCGCTTGCAGTATGGTTTCCACCTGTTTGTTCATGCGCTTGTTCTCATCCTTGATGATGCCGGTAAAATAACTTGTCTTGGTTGGATCCGATTTTACTTTTTCATTCTTTAAAGCATCAACAGCTAGAGAAATGGTTGCCAGCGGTGTCTTAAATTCATGCGTCATGTTGTTGATGAAATCCGATTTTATCTCACTTAATTTCTTCTGCTTTAGCAATGTACGGATGGTGATAAAGAATGCTGTTGTGATAATGATCGTAAACAGCACGGCACCCACAATGAACCAGATCATCTCTTTCCACACAATGGTTCGTTGATGTGGTACTATCACAGAAAGCATTTCTTCCGATGCAAGATTTTCATAGTTGCTTCCTGATGGTGGTTGAAGGGGGTAAAAGTGTAAAATATTATTGGCTGTATCTCTTGCCAGTTCTTCATAATGTTCGGTAGCAACACCTCCCATCGTAACAGAATTGGGCGTTATGGCAAATTCGAAAGGAAAATTCTTTAGGTTATTTCTGGTGAAGGCCTTGCGGATGATGTCGGTTATTTCAGCTTTATCAAAGCGACTGATCACAGAAGGTTTGAAATACTGCAGTTGGAGTTTGTCGCCCGGGAAAAGCACGTCATTCTTTTTTCCCATCGAGATGACACTGCTGTTTTCCTGGGTCAGCTCGGTTGCGGCATCATCGATCGCTTTTACAATATTTTCCTCCACCTGTTTGTCCTTTGCGTCCCTTGCGCTCGTTATCCATAGTATCTGGAAAAAGATAAGCCCCAGCAAGGAAAGCAATATCAGGACTGTGATTATGGGGAAGATCCGCTTCATTCGTGTAAAGGTAAATGAGTATCTGCCTGTAAAATAATCTAAATGTGTTTAACTGTAAATTTAACTAAGGTTTAGAATATGCCGCCTGTAAAAAAAACCTCGTGCGATTTTATTCTTTTTATAATTAAATCTTACTTTAGGAATATGATTCAACCGGCTCCAGGAATATTATTAATAGCGGACCCGTTTTTAAAAGATCCGAATTTTATCCGCACCGTTGTGTTCCTCTGCGAACACCAGGATGAAGGCAGCTTTGGATTTGTATTGAATAAAAGATTCGATAAAACATTGGATGAACTGATCTCTGATCTCGAAGGACATAACCTGCCGGTATATTACGGCGGACCAGTACAGCAAGACACTATCCATTTTTTGCACCAGTATCCCGATCTTATTCCCGAAGCATATCCTGTTGGAGAAGGAATTTACTGGGGAGGAAATTTTGAGACCGTGACAGCATTGATCAAAACAAAAAGCATTGATCCAGAAAAGATCAAATTCTTTATCGGCTACAGCGGCTGGGGAGATGGCCAATTAGATAATGAACTCAAAGAAAAAAGCTGGCTTACAGTTTCAGCCACACGAAAGCTGGTGTTTACTACGCAACATACGGAAGTATGGAAAGGAAGCCTGCAGCGGCTTGGCGGCGAATATGAAATGATGATCAATTTTCCGATCGATCCACAATTAAATTAAAAGATGTACGATGTTGGATGTACGGTGTACGTCAGCCTCAAAATACGGACGTACATCTTACACCTAACATCGTACAATGCTTTATTCCCTACTAAAAATACCCGCCAAATTTGCATTCTGGATCTATTGCAGGCGGTTGTCGGTAAACAATAAAGCATTGTTTGAAAGCAAAGGGCCATTATTGATCGCTGCCAATCATCCCAATTCTTTTTTCGACGCTATCATACTGGCTACGCTTTTTAAACGGCCCATTTATTCACTCGCTCGCGGAGATGCTTTTGCGAATAATTTTTATAGCAAATTATTGAAGTCGTTGAACATGTTTCCTATATACCGTATCAGTGAGGGTGCCGAAAACCTGGGGCATAATTACAGCACTTTTAAACAATGCGAAGAACTCTTTGCCAACAATGGTATCGTACTTATTTTCAGCGAGGGGCGCTGTATCAACGAATGGCATTTGCGTCCGTTAAAAAAAGGAACAGCACGACTGGCCATCAGCGCCTGGCAAAATGGTATCCCCCTGAAAGTATTGCCCCTAGGGCTTAATTACAGTTCTTTTCGCAGGTTTGGAAAAAATCTCCAATTGAATTTTGGCGAGTTCATCACCGAAAAAGATATCGATACTGCAGAAGCTTTCGGAAAGAACGTTACTGATTTCAATGAAAGATTGAAATCGCAATTAAACCAACTGGTTATCCAGGTTGATAAAAAGGATACTGCAACCATCAAAGAAAAATTTCATGTTCAGCAATCATCAATAAAAAAAATCTTGCTGTTTATCCCAGCGATCCTTGGTTGGTTACTACATTTTCCTTTGTATTACCCTTTGCAAAGATTTGCATGGAAGAAGGCTTCACACATTGATCATTATGATTCAGTGCTGGTGGGATTGTTGTTCATACTGTATCCGATCTACCTCTTGTTAATTAGTTTATTGGTTGGTTGGTTCATTGGTTGGTATGCAGCGCTTGTATTTGCTGTGCTACCGTTTTGCGCATGGAGTTATGTGCAGGTGAAGAGTCAGTTCTGATCACACGAATTATTACGAATTACACGAATTAAAAAGCCCACGCGATTGCATGGGCTCAATTATTAATTCTTAATTACTAATTATTAATTGCTTTCTTCCGCTCCTTCTACCAACACTGTTGTCTTATTATTCAACACTTCCACAAACCCACTTTTGATATTGTACAAAGAAGTAGCATGTTTATCCTTCAATATTTTCAGTTTGCCTTCTTTCAAAGCGCTTACCAATGGAGCATGCTTTTCCAGTACTTCAAACAAGCCGGCAATGCCAGGCAATTGTACGCCATACACATCGCCGCTGAAAATTTTTTGTTCCGGTGTTAGAATTTCTAAAATCATCTCAAATCTTTTTGTTCTGCTATGAACTATTAACCATGAACTCTTTTATGCTTTCGCTGCTTCCATCAACTTCTTACCTTTTTCAACTGCATCTTCCAATGTACCAACAAGGTTGAATGCTGCTTCAGGATACTCATCCACTTCTCCATCCATAATGGCGTTGAAACCACGGATAGTATCTTCGATCGGAACCAATACACCTTTCAAACCGGTGAACTGCTCTGCCACAAAGAACGGCTGAGACAAGAAACGCTGAACCTTACGAGCCCTTGATACCACCAGTTTATCTTCATCACTCAATTCATCCAAACCAAGGATGGCGATGATATCCTGCAATTCTTTATAACGCTGTAAGATCAATTTTACACGGTTAGCGCAATTATAATGTTCGTCACCCACGATCAATGGAGTAAGGATCCTTGAAGTAGAATCCAACGGATCAACCGCAGGATAGATACCAAGATCGGCGATCTTACGGCTCAATACCGTTGTCGCATCCAGGTGAGCAAATGTTGTTGCAGGAGCCGGATCGGTCAAGTCATCCGCAGGTACATATACCGCCTGTACAGAAGTGATCGAACCATTCTTCGTTGAAGTGATACGCTCTTGCATCAATCCCATCTCAGTAGCCAACGTTGGCTGGTATCCCACCGCGGAAGGCATACGACCCAACAACGCGGATACCTCAGAACCCGCCTGTGTGAAACGGAAGATATTATCTACGAAGAACAAAATGTCTTTTCCTTGTCCCTGTCCATCTCCATCACGGAAATATTCAGCGATCGTCAATCCGCTCAAAGCCACACGAGCCCTTGCTCCTGGCGGTTCGTTCATTTGTCCGAATACGAATGTTGCTTTTGATTCTTTCAGGTCGTTCATGTTCACAGCGCTCAGATCCCATCCACCTTCTTCCATACTGTGCTTGAACTTATCACCGTAGTTCATGATACCCGCTTCGATCATCTCACGCATCAGGTCATTTCCTTCCCTTGTACGCTCACCCACACCCGCGAATACCGAAACACCACTATATGCTTTTGCGATATTATTAATAAGCTCCTGGATCAATACCGTTTTACCCACACCGGCACCACCAAACAATCCGATCTTACCACCTTTTGCATAAGGCTCGATCAAGTCAATAACTTTGATACCAGTATATAAAATTTCGTTAGCTGTACTCAAGTCTTCGAACAATGGCGGCTTAGCGTGAATAGCACGGCCACCTTCTTTGCTTACCTGCGGCAAACCGTCAATCGCATCACCTGTTACATTGAACAGTCGGCCCTTGATCGCATCACCAACCGGCATTGCGATCGGTTTACCTGTATCCGTAACCACGGCGCCACGAACCAGGCCTTCCGTTCCGTCCATTGCGATGGTACGTACGCTGTCTTCACCGAGGTGCTGCTGCACTTCCAATACCAGGGTATCTCCGTTTTCGCGTTTGATTTCTAATGAGTTGAGGATCTCTGGGAGTTTGCTGTCACTATCAAATTGAACGTCAACTACCGCCCCGATAACTGATTTTACTTTACCCGTATTGGCCATAAATATTGCTTTATTGTAATGAGGTCTGATTTCGAGCCGCAAAGGTAAGGGTTGAGGGTTAGAATTTGAAATTTGAGTGGGATTTTTTGGGGACGAGCTTTTGAGCCTTGGTTATGCTTCAGTGGCGACGCTCCGTTCAACTGTGAATCGATGTTGAACTTTGATCATGGAGGAGGTTTTACCGCAATGGCGCTAAGACGCAAAGTCCGCTATGACGGACCTTTGCATTCCTTCGCGTCCTTGTGCCTTCGCGGTAAAACGCACTTTAACAAATTCTATAATTACCCTTTGTTATTTTGCTGATGCTTATGAAAACCCGTACCATTTGTATCTTATTTTTTATACAAACTGCATTTATGAAAAGGTTACCCGTAAAACTAATATCTGCCGCCCTATTGCTGATCTGCATCCAACTTAAGGCCCAACAACCCATCCTGAAAATAGATTCTAAAGATTCGGCCAACGTTTCGCTTACCAAATTGAAGACCGAGGTAAAAGTGATCGGAAATTATGCCGTCACTACAATGGAAATGGAGTTTTGCAATACCGCTCCGCGTGTGCTCGAAGGTGAATTGGTTTTCCCGATGCCCGAAGGTGTGACCGTTTCACGTTACGCGATCGATATCAATGGCAAGATGCGTGAAGCCGTGCCGGTGGAAAAAGAAAAAGGCCAGGTGGTGTTTGAAAATATCGAGCGCAGGAATGTTGACCCCGGGCTTTTAGAAAAAGTGCAGGGCAATAATTTTCGCACACGCATTTACCCGATACCTGCCAATGGATGTAGAAGGGTGATCATTGGTTACGAACAGCTATTGGGAGTAAAAGACAATTATTCGTTTTTATATTCACTGCCTTTGCACTTCAAACAACCATTAAAACAATTTGATTTTTCCATCACGGTTGCGTCGAATTATATTCCTGAAGTTGGGTCTGATTGCAACACACATTTAAAATTCGAAGAGCTTAACAAAGTGTTCACCTCTTCGGTGTCTGAAAAAAATTATACTCCCGATGGTGCATTCAACATCATCATTCCTAAAACGCCCGATGCCGCAGAAGTAAGCATGCAACAGGTCAACGGGCAGTATTATTTCCTGATCAATACATTTCCTCCTGCAAAAAAGGTTGAAAAGAAAATACCGAATGTGATCACGGTGATATGGGATGAGTCGATGAGTGGGCTACACCGCGACCATAAAAAAGAAATGGAATTGTTGGATGCTTATATAAAAACAAAGAGCAACCTGACCATTTATCTTTTCGAATTTGCGCTAAAGTCTATGAATTTTAAGACTTATAATATCTCCGGTGGCAACTGGTCGGAGATGAAAAAAAAGATGGAAAATGCCGTGTATGATGGCGCCACCGATCTTAGCATCCTTCAACAGCTGCCCCCATCTGAAGAATATCTTTTATTCTCCGACGGTTTGAATACCTATGGCAATATCGACAACATGGTATTACCGAAAAAACCTGTTTACAGCATTTGCGCTTCAGCCACAGCCGATCATTCCATGTTGAAATATATTTCGGCAAAAACGGGTGGCGCCTTCATCAACCTTAATGAACTGGATATTGCTACTGCGCAAAAATATCTCACCGAACAAACCTTGCAGTTTTTAGGCATCAAGTCAAACGGAAATATTACTGAAGTGTATCCATCTATTGCAACACCCGTTTTGGGCAACTGCTCGATAGCCGGCATCAGCAGTTCTGGTAACGCAACCGTTACACTGCAATTCGGTTATGGATCAACAGTGGTATCGGAGCAAAACATTGATATGAATGCAAATTTCCAAAACACGAATTTCATCAGCATCGAAAAAATATGGGCGCAGAAAAAGATCGCCGACCTGGATATTCTTTATGAAATGAACAAAGAAAGCATAAATGCTCTTGGAAAAAAATATTCCGTGATCACCCGCAACACTTCGCTCATTGTGTTGGATGCGGTGGAGGATTATGTACGTTATGATATTGAACCACCTGCAGAATTAAGGGGAGCGTATGCAAAGTTGATGGCCGAAAAAAAGGCAAGCGACATCAAAAAAGAAAGAGATGAACTAGCAGAGGCCCGAAAGTATTTTGCCCGTGTGCAATATTGGTGGAATAGGTATTTTAAACCGGTTGTTACTAAAGCAAAAACGAAAAAATCAACACCAAGACCCGTTACAGCTAACTTAACCGCTCAGACTACCGCTGTACCGTTTCTGAGAGTAACTGATACTGCCAGGGCGGGTACAATGCAGGAACGTGCAAGGCGTGTCGGGCGAGCCCGTTCGGAAGCAAGGCTTAATGTTTCCAGGGTTTTAGCCAATCAGAGACGTGCGAGCCCACCATCGGCACAGGCTGCTGCTGCCTATTCCGTCAGTTCGGATAGCTTAACGTTTAGTATGGTCATACTGAATGCTTCGCCAGCTTATGGTTCCACTTCGAGCAATACCAATGGTTTTAGTGAAAGGATATCCACAAAATCAATTCCTGCAGATGACCCCGTAAACAGTAATAAGCCGAGACCAATATTTGATCCGTTTGATGTTGATGCCAAGCTATCAACCAGCATGTGGACTTTAAAAAATGGAGTTAAGGAAAAAGCTGACAGCAGTAATGTTGACACTACAGATCTTGTTTCTTCTGATCCCTCCGAAATAGAAATAAAAGAATTGACTCCCGATGAAACTTACCTGAAAGAGCTGAATGCCGTCGCAAAAGAAGATCGTTACAAAAAATACCTGGAGCTACGCAAAGACAATAGCCTGCCTCCATTTTATTTTAATGTTGCCAATATGTTCTTTAAAGATGGCGACTCGGCAAAAGCTTATTTAATATTAAGTAATATCGCCGAATTGAATTTAGACGATCATGAATTATACAAGATGTTGGGCTATCGTTTGAAAACGATCGACATGTTTGATGATGAAGTAATGGCTTTCAAAAAAGTGATGCAATTGCGTCCGCAGGATCCGCAAAGCTATCGTGACTATGCACTGGCACTCGCCGATGCAGGCAAATACCAGCAGGCTTTGGACACTTTGTATTTTGCGATCGCCAGGATCTATGATGAGGAATTAAAGGAACTATATCCCGGCATAGAAGAAATAATCGTTACTGAAATAAACAATCTTATCGCACAACATGGTGCCCAGTTGGATATTTCTAAAATAAACAAATCCCTCGTAAAGAATATGCCGGTCGACATTCGCGTGGTACTCAACTGGAACATGAACGCAACTGACATCGATCTTTGGGTATTTGATCCCAACGACGAAAAATGTTATTTCGATCACACGCTTACTGCTATCGGTGGAAGGATATCAAAGGATTTCACTCAAGGTTATGGCCCTGAACAATTCATGCTTAAAAAAGCATTGAAGGGAAAATACACAGTGATGCTCAATTACTATGGAGACAACCAGCAATCGATCGCGGGGCCAACTACTGTAATGGCCGAGATATATACCAACTATGGCAAAGCTTCCGAGCAAAGGAAAATGATAACGCTGCAGATGCAAAAGGTAGGAAGTAAAGAAGTGTTGATAGGTGAATTCGATTTTTAAAAGCAGCGGCAGGTTAATGAATGTTGTCGTTACAATGACAAGTGTTATCTAACTTACTGCTAAGCCTCCGCAAGTTGCGGCCATTGCGGTTAAGTATTACTTTAATAAACCCATTGTTACCGTTACCATTTCTACTTGCATAGCCCTTTTACTGGTATCTTAATTCTTCACAAAAACTGCATTTATGAAAACATTGTCCTGTTGGCTTATAGCCTTTGCCTTGCTGACCATCTCTATCGATCTAAAAGCACAGCAACCCGTTTTAAAAGTAGATGCGCAGGATTCTGCTTCCATTTCATTAACGAAACTCAAAACAGGAGTAAAAGTGATCGGCAACTATGCCATCACTACAATGGAAATGACGTTCTGTAATTCTTCGAACAGGGTTCTTGAAGGAGAACTTACATTTCCAATGCCGGAAGGCGTGACGGTTTCAAGATATGCGATCGACATAAATGGCAAAATGAGGGAAGCAGTTTCGGTAGATAAAGAAAAGGGCCAGGTGGTATATGAAGAAATAATTCGCCGCAGAATTGACCCTGGATTGTTGGAAAAAGTTCAGGGAAATAATTTTCGTACACGTATTTACCCAATTCCAGCCAAGGGATGCCGCAACATAATTATTGGCTATGAACAGATACTTGGCGGTAAAGATGGCTTTTCATTTGTCTACTCATTGCCTATGCATTTTACCAACCCGGTCGCAGCGTTTGATTTTTCGATCACAGTAGCATCGAACTATATCCCCGAAGTAGGATCGGATTGCGATACCCATCTGAAGTTTGAAGAAATGAACAAGATCTTTACTTCATCCGTTTCAAAAAAGGATTTTACGGCAAATGGAAGTTTCACGTTTGTTATTCCCAAAACCATGGATGCTGCCGAAGTGGGCATGCAGCAATCAAATGGACAATATTATTTTCTTATCAATAGTTTCCCACAGGTAAAAAAAATTGAGAAAAAAAATCCGAATGAGGTATCAATAATATGGGACGCATCTCTTAGTGGCATAAATCGCGATCATAAGAAAGAACTGGAACTTCTTGATGGCTACATAAAAGCAAATCGCAATCTTACTATCAATCTGTACAGCATTGATATCGAATTCAAAAAAATAAATACCTACTTTATTTCCGGCGGCGACTGGAGCAACATGAAAAAGGAATTGGAAGCCATCACTTATGATGGAGCGACCAATCTCGCTTCAATAAATTATGCCCTACGAGGAGACGAGTTTCTTTTATTTTCAGATGGAATGAGCACATTTGGGAATATCGAAAACATGATCCTGCCACGAAAACCTGTTTATACAATTTGCGCTGCGCCAACGGCTGATTATTCACTACTGAAACAAATAGCTGCAAAAACAGGTGGCAATTTTATCAATCTGAATGAAACTGAAGTTGCTACCGCATTGAATGGACTCACAGCACAAATTTTCCAATTCATTGGGATCAAACCAAACAATAATGTGAGTAATGTATATCCGTCGATACCCACTGCAGTAACAAATACCTGCAGCATTGCCGGCATTTGCAATTCGGGCTCTACAAGTATTGTGTTGCAATACGGCTACAACGGCAAAGTCTCATTTGAACAAAATGTTGATCTGAATATCGCTATCAACAATACAAATTTCATCAACATCGAAAAAATATGGGCGCAGAAAAAATTAGCCGAACTCGACATGGATTACGATAAGAACAAAACTGAAATATCAGCGCTTGGAAAAAAATATTCTATTGTAACGCGTAATTCGTCATTGATCGTACTCGACCGGGTGGAAGATTATGTGCAGTACGAAATAGAGCCGCCAACAGAACTTATGGATGAATATACAAGATTGATGAACATCAAAAGAGCCAATGTAACATCGCAGACAAATTTTATAGAACTGGATGCGATGCGGTATTATGAAGACCTGAAGTTGTGGTGGACTGGCAAAACCAACTCACCAGTGCTCAGCGAATTTGATAAACGATTGGGTATTTTACGGGATTCAATAAAGACGACGATCAAGCTTTTACCAAGTGGTGGCGAAGATATGAGTACTGACGTATCGAAAAATCGCAACCCACAACTCCGGGATAAATCAACCGCTGATACGGATAAGGATGGAACTAATGATTCGGAAGATAAATGTCCAAATGAACCTGGACCTGCTTCCAATGTTGGCTGTCCGGTAATTGCTGAAGCGATCATCACCAAAATAAACATGGCTTCGAAGAACGTTTATTTTAAAAGTGGGTCGTCTAAACTTGAGAACAATTTGAGCGTTCCCCAGGTCCAGGTAGGCTGGGACAAAAATACAAATGCCTTTTATTCTAGTTCGCCGAATACTTTTGCTTATAATTCGATATATGATAGTAACGGCACTGTTTCTCCCATACCTGAAAAACCAAAAAAGACTTACGCCTGGAATGATTCCAAGGTACCCGCTGTAATTAATGCTAATGAATTCATTCCTGAAAGGCCTTACCTGAAAGAATTAAATAAACTGCCTAAAGAATTCCGGTATAAAAAATACCTGGCGCTACGCGACAGCAACAACGTGCCCACTTTTTATCTTGATGTTGCCAATTTATTTTTCAAAGATGCCGATACTGCAACGGGTTATAAGATACTCAGCAATATAGCAGAAGTTAACCTGGATGATCATGAGTCCTGCAAAATGCTGGGCTATCGCTTAAAAAGCCTGGGCAAGTACGATGATGAGGTGATGATCTTTAAAAAGATATTACAATTGCGGCCACAGGAACCACAGAGTTTCCGCGACTATGCATTGGCCCTTGCAGATATAGGAAAATATCAGCAGGCCGTGGATACCTTGTACCTGGCTTTGAATAAGAATTTTGACAGTAAATTAAATGCTATGTATCACGGCAAAGAGGAAATTATTGCCACAGAAATAAATGAGATCATAGCGCAACATCCCGGCGAAGTAAACACCAGTGCGCTAAATAAAGATCTTATTAAAGCATTGCCGGTAGATGTAAGAGTAACGCTGAATTGGAATATGAGTGATGTTCATTTAGACCTCTTTGTTGTTGATCCAAATGGAGAAGAGTGTTACTATGGCAACCTGGGAACCGCAATTGGCGGCAGACTCACCAAACACTTTGTACAGGGATATGGCCCGGAACAATATATGCTCAAAAAATCAATAAAAGGGAAATATAAAATCTATGTCAGCTTTTTCAACGACAGTCGCCAACGTATCGCGGGTGCGCCTACTCTGATGACGGAGATATACAGTTATTATGAAACTGGCCGTGAACAACGAAAAATTGTGACTTTACAATTACAGGCAAAACAGGGCGAAAGAGTTTTGGTGGGTGAATTCAGTTTTTAGAAGCTGCATTTCTATAGACTTCCGAGGTTTTAAAAACTTCGGAAGTCTATAGAATCTCGTTACGCTTCTTTTTTCCGCATTACCGCGTCCTTTACTATTTTAAACGCAGCGCACAGCATAAAGATGCCGCCAAGCACGGCTACGATCGATGAGCCTGCGGGAAAATCTTTTTGAAAAGAAAGATTGAGCCCGAAAAAGCCACCCAACAGGCTGATCAGTATTGCAATGATGATCACGGCAAGCTTATTCTTTGTGAGCATAATAGCAGATACCGCAGGGATGATAAGATACGAGAAGACGGGTATCACGCCATTCATTTTAACTGCATATACGATCGCAAGACCGATGGAAATATAAAATAAAAAATTCCAGATGTTGAAAATACCGATCAGGTGGTTTTCTCCGTTCTCAAATGATTCGGTGAGTTTAAAGAATTTTTTACTAAAGACAAGTTGCACCAGCATGATGGCTGCGAACACAATGCCTGCGTTTTGGATCTGTTGGTTAGTTATAGATAAGATATTTCCAAACAACACTTCCTGGATATCGGAATCTCCATGCGCTGTTTTAGATATCAGCAATACCGTTACCGCAGAAGCAAAGGCGTAAAATATGCCGATGATCGCTTCTTGTTTGAGACGCTTGTCGCGGATATTGATGAACGACATCAACAAAGCACCAGACAGTGTAAAGATCAATGGAATGGAGGTAGCTCCTGTACCAATGAATGCGGCAAAGGCAACGCCTAGTGAAGATATTTGGCCGAGTGCAAGATCAACGAAAACGATACCTCTTCCTACTACGTGCACACCGAGAAAGGACAACAACACACCCGTTATCACAGCTACTTTGAAAGCCTGCACCATGAAATCCAAATGGAACATCTCAAACATGATCTGATAGTTTTAGTTTTTAAGTTAATAAGATCGATCTTATCATCTCAACAAAAATTTATTTCAACACCGCCACCAAATGATCAATATCGTAATCGAAGAGGGCAAAGTAATCATTCACACCATCGAATGCATTGGTGGAGGTTGCCAAAGTTAATTCTTTGACACCGGTTTGTTTTGCCACAACATCCGACGAAGACGTTGTGAAATAAGGCGATGAAATGATCACCTTGATATGATTGGCCGAAACTTCTTTTATCACTTTCACTAATTGTGATGGCGAAGGAGGAATGCCTGGCTTGGGTTCCATAAAATCAACGATCTCCAGTCCGAAGCGTCTTTCAAAATAACACCACTCGTTGTGATAGGCAATGATCTTCGAGCCTTTGAATGGCGCCATCTTCGCCTGCCATTCAGCCATCTTATCATTGATCTTTTTATAGAATGCCTGGAGATTGGCTTCAAAATAAGCTTTGTCAGCAGGATCAATGCGTTCCAATCCATCAGCGATATTACGTGCAATCACTTTTCCATTCAATGGATCCAGCCAGTAGTGCGGATTACCATAGATATGGATATCACCTTCTCCCCTGTTGAGTGAGCCTGGCACTTGCATCAGGCCCACGCCCTCAGAAGCATCTACATATCCTGCCGAGCCTTTTTGAATTTTAGAATTTCTTGAGCTGCTAAGCAGTTGCGGCGACCAACCTGTTTCAAGATCAAGGCCCACTGTAACAAAAAGGTTCGCATTCGTCAACGCAATGATATAGCTCGGCTTGGGATCAACGAAATGCGGATTTTGATAACCTGTTGCAATGGACGTAACGGATACTTTATTACCGCCAATCAATTCGGTAATACTTTTAAGATCGGTTGTGGTGGTCACTACTTTAACGTTGCCTGCAAAACTTGTGATGCAGGTTCCTGTCAGCGCCAGGAGAAAAAGAAACATTTTATTTTTCATATCGAGCTATTGTATTTTTTGATCATTAATATTGATGTGCACCATGTGCGCCGATCACAAAGATCCAACGCAACCATGCCTGGTAATATCTTGATTGAATATTATCGTCGGTTGTTTTTGCTTCGAATTCGATCTTTGAAAATTCTGTGGCGTTCCATCCGGCAGTGAGTGAATATGCCTGTTGCACGATCGAACGATCAAAAGGTTGCTGGGCATAATCGTAACGGCCTGTAAGGAACCAGCGCTTCGCAATTTGATACTGCAGGAAAGAATACAAGCCCATTGATTGTCTTGATTCAACGCTGCTATAGGATTTACTGCTATAAAAAAACTCACTCTGCCAGGTCAGCGATTTATAAGTATTCATCTTCACCGGCTTCCATTTGTAAGTGATATCGCCGGCTGCAATATTTGTAACACGTGCTGAATCATTAGGACCAGAAATACCCGTTAGCCCAAATTCGAGTGTGGAGTTTTCATTCAACGTAAAAAAATTTTTCAGGTGAGCGAGGTAAAGAAAACGATTGCCTTCACTCTCCATAAAGCTCGGCGATTCTGATTTTCCTGATGTGGCCTGGAAGATCAACTCCTGGTAGAATTTTTTGTTTGGTAATAACCAGCTTAGTGAAATGCCTTCATCATTGAGACCTTCCTCGCCAAAATAATTGACATAAGCATTCGGAAGGTCGATAAAAGGCAATGCATGCGCATGAACAGGATTGATCCTTCCCACTGCTTCTTTAAATTTACCCGCCTTTAACTGCAGGCGATAAGGCAACGATAAAGAAGTGATATAAGCTTCTTCCACATCCACTCCATATTTACCGGTTTGTTCATCTCTTCCAAACGAAACAAAGAAATCGGCGCGGATATAAGGATCAACAACGGCCTGGAAAGAGACCTCGGTTTCATGAAGATAGGCGTCAATATTTTTCTTGCCCCGGCTGATATACGAGCCCTGGAAATCACCGATAACCCCAATATCCGGGTTGGCAGAGAGCCCCGAGCGGGTTTGTGCCGGTGCTGGCTGTACCGTGCTGGCCTTCATCTGTTCCTCGATCTGCCTTAATAGCACAGAATCCGCCGCCGTACTGTCTTTGGGAACCTGGGCATGGGAGTAAAAACCCGCAAGGACCATCACGGTCAGTAGCAATACTATTCTTAATCGTTGCAAGGCCTGGCTTTTGGTTATTAAAATTTTGTAACGTTGTTGCAAATATATTATTTAAAATCAAAGGGCTGAAACTATTTTGATAAGCGGTTGTTAATGACTGCTGTTGAAGTAGGTAAGATCAGTGGGATATTTTCCTTTTATGAAGCCTGGCGTTTTCTTCTTCTGATCCAAAGGATCGAGCCGGTGATACTTAGCAAGCCACCCGATAATCCGAACAGGCAATAAAGGATCTTTACCAGCAAGCCACCATATTTTCCATAATGTACCTGCGCATTGACGATATCGTAGCGGTTCGAGGCATCGATATCATTTACAAATGCTGTTTTGGAAATATTCCCGGTGCTGTCTAAAAAAATAACATCAGCATATTTCTTTGAATGAATGAAGGAGTTTGTACTCAGACTGCCATAGATAGCGGTCTTGCTTTTCATTGATTGCGGAAAATAAATGACTGCAGCATTGAAGGCCGGAAATCGCTCGTGTAGTTTTCCAAACGAACTGTCGATATTATAAAAAAGATCCGGCGAAGTTTTTACGATCGCCGTATAGCTTTGGTTTGAATAAAATTCTTTTTTAAAAACGTAACGTTGCATCCAAAAACCTGTAACGACGATCATCAAATTGAACAGCAATGCATATACCCCGATCAATTGATGCAGATTACCTTTCTTAAACACGCTTCTTCTAAACAATAGCACAGCTCCTATATTTTTTCTGTACAGGATCAACCCAGTGATGATACTTAACAAAAAGACCAAAGAAAAAAATCCCAGCAACCACTCCCCCATTTTACCCAAATGAAATGAGCTGTGAAAACCACTCAGCCAACTCATGAAATTGCTTTTCATATCTCCGCTTCCTCTTGTTTTCAACACCGCTGCGGTTTGCGGATGAAGAAATACCTGCATTGCTTCGGTACCGTTTTTATAAGAAGAATCATAAATGGTAAATAGGAATGGTTCATTTGCACTGCTTGCTAATGTGCAACTGCTGATCTGTGCTTGGGGATATTGTTTTTGCAAACTGCGATAGCAACTGTCAACCGGTAATACAGTATCACCTGAACTGTGAATAACCGGGAAAGACATCTTATCTAATTCATCGTGAAAAACCAACAAGGATCCCGATAAAGAAAGCAGCAAAATAAAAAGGCCGGACAATAGTCCTGCTATGGAGTGAATCGTAAAGATGGCGCCCTTCTTCATTATTCCTGCAATATTACTTATTTTGTATCATGCTAGAAATAAACATCAACACCCCCGCACTGCTTTTTCCTGCCATCACCTTGCTCATGCTGGCTTATACCAATCGTTTCCTTTCCTTAGCAACATTAATAAGAAGGCTGCATGACGAATACCAGAGTGGTGGAAAAGAAAAGAATATTTTGGCCCAAATAAAAAACCTCCGCTCCAGGATCAACCTGATCCGTTATATGCAGGGCCTCGGCATCATGAGTTTTTTATGTTGTGTATTATGTATGTATGTGATCTTTCGTGGCTGGATGGAAGTGGCGCATTGGATATTTGCCGCAAGCCTGATCTTTTTACTGGCATCGATCGTGCTATCGTTGATCGAGATCAATAAAAGTACAAAGGCGCTTGAATTGGTGTTGAGTGATATCGAGGAATTGAGTAAGGGGAATATTTTTACAGACATCTTCAAGACGGAAGATTGATTGTTTCCCGCTGATCTCGCGGATGAATTTGCGAGATCCGCGCTATCTGCGGGAAATATTTTTTAATAATCAAACTCTTTTGGTTTAGTCTTCTCATAATTCTCATCATACCTCACAAAGAATCGGATATATATCACACGACTCAGCCGCATGAGCCAGGGTTGAAGTAGCACCAACAAAAATGCATTGAGTCCCAGCCACCAGAAGATACGGTTATCATCAGTAGATACCCCAATGAACACCAGCCAGGCAAGGAATGTAGCCACAGAAACCGCAACAGCCAATGCATAGCTCACATAGCCAGTGCCATACCAGAAACCCTGTTCCATATCATATTTTTGTCCGCATTCAGGACAATTATCATACATATCAAAAATGTGGGAAAGCTTAAACTTGCGATAGGCATTAGGATCTTTGAACATCGGTCCGCGCCTGCAACGAGGACATTTCATCGTGAGGATACTCCAGAAATAATTTGGCCGCGGTCGCTTCGATTCATTCATGGCGCAAAGTTAGTTGATAATTGATAAAGGATAATTGACAATGTTCTAACTTATACCGTTGGCTATTTCATCAGACTGCTTTTAATTAAAACATTATCATTTATCGACTATCCACTATCAATTACTTAGTAAATTTCAACTTAAAATACACCATGATCAATGAAAGTATCAACACACAACCATTGGTATAAATAACCGGCCAGTTGTTGATCAGTATTCCATAAATGAGCCAAAGTATAACACTGATGGTTGCAAAGGAAAACATCAGCACAGAAATATCTTTCGCCGATTTGGACTTCCAGGTCTTTATCACCTGTGGTAAAAAAGTTATTGCCGAAATGGTGCCGGCGATCATACCGAGCGTATCAATACCTGTCATAAGCGTTATTTTATTGAGCCAACTTCTTTTTTCCTTTCTCCGATCTGTTGTCTCCACATCGCATAGTACAATCCTTTTTCGTTGAGCAGGCTATCATGATCTCCTGTCTCCACCACATCGCCTTTCTCCAATACATAGATACGATCTGCATGCATGATGGTACTTAAGCGGTGTGCGATCAAGATCGTTATCTGTCCTTTTTGCGAGGAAATATCCCTGATGGTATTGGTGATCTCTTCCTCAGTGAGTGAATCCAATGCAGAAGTTGCTTCATCAAAGATGAGCAGGTGTGGCTTACGCAATAACGCACGTGCAATGGAGATGCGTTGCTTTTCTCCGCCGGATAATTTTAAACCTCCTTCACCGATCATGGTATCCAATCCTTTTTCGGCTCTTGCCAATAAACCTGTGCAACTTGCTTTTATCAACACATCATTAAGATCAGCTTCGGAAGCGCTGGGGTTTACGAACATCAAATTTTCCCTGATGGTGCCGCTGAACAAATTCGTATCCTGGGTAACAAAGCCGATCTGGTTGCGCAGGTCGTCAAAATGTATTTCGGTCTCATCCAAATTATTGTACAATATCTTCCCTTCCTGCGGACGATACAATCCTACCAATAATTTCATCAATGTAGATTTACCACTGCCGCTCGGGCCAACGAATGCGATCGTTTCGCCGATCTTAACATTAAAGCTGATATTATCGATCGCTTTTTGTGAAGCCGTTTGATGCTTGAAGGAAACATGTTGAAATGCCAGTGTTTCAATATTGCCCAATGTCTTTGGACTAGCTGGCTCCAATTCCGGTTCTTTTTCCATCAGTGCATGGAAATTATTCAACGACGCCTCAGCTTCGCGATAAGAAAGTAAAATATTTCCGATCTCCTGCAATGGGCCAAATACGAAGAAGGAAAATATCTGCATAGTCACCAATTGACCAGCATCCATCTGCTTGTGCCAGATAAGCCACATCAAAATAAATAAGATCACCTGCCGCAAGGTATTTACCAATGTGCCCTGTATAAAACTGATGCTCCTTATTCGTTTTACTTTTGTGAGCTCAAGTCCAAGTATCTTATAGGTATTCTTGTTTAACCGCTCTACTTCTTGCTTAGTTAACCCAAGACTTTTTACCAGTTCAATATTGCGCAGCGATTCAGTAGTAGAACCTGCCAATGCCGTTGTTTGCCCAACGATATTTTTTTGGATGATCTTTATTTTTTTACTGAGGAGGTTTGTAATTAGGGTCAGCACCACGATACCAACCACATAAGCTACCGGGATGCGCCAGTTAATATATACTGAAGCATACACAAACACAAACACGATACCTACAATAACACCAAAGAGGATATTGATGAAACTGCTCATGAATCGTTCAACATCGCTTCTCACCTTCGTCAATATCGAAAGTGTTTCACCGCTGCGCTGATCTTCAAACTGCTGGTATGGCAGCTTCATAGCATGTTGCAGGCCATCGGTAAAAACCTTGGCGCCGAATTTTTGAATGATCACATTTAGAAAATAGTCCTGGAAATTTTTGGCGATCCGGCTTACCATCGCTACCGAAATGGAGCCGAGGAGCAACCACATCAGTCCGTACAAGATTTCTGTATGACCCAGCTTATTGACCAAACTGAATTTCCCGAACACATAATCCTGCCATCCCAGTTCATGTGTGCTTTGATGGTAATTGGCAAGGTTAATTAATTTACCGAGGATGATCGGGTCGATCAAAGAAAAGCCAATATTGATCGTCGCAAGCAATAAGGTTAAAACTACCAGCCACTTATACGGCTTCAGATATTTCAATAAGATCTTCATCGCAGTTGATTGAGATTATTAAATGCATCGAAATATTTCAATGTATCAAATATCGTACAAGTTCGGGAAAAATGACAAGATTGCAGGGAGGAAGTCTGGAGTCTTTAGTCGGGAGTCGGGAGTAGCAGACTACCGACTAAGGACTAGGGACTAACGACTAAGATTCAAAGTTTATAGACATCCGCCAGCTCCTTCAACTCCAAAACATTCGTTACGCTCAATTTTTCAAACAGGCGTGACTTATGTGTGCCGGCAGTAGATACCTGGATATGGAGTGACCGGGCGATCTCGCTCAGCGTGTGGCCGGATAAGAGTAAGGATGTGATCTCCAGCTCGCGGGCCGATAAACTTTGGAATGGATTCTTTGCAATGCCGGCGGCAGAACCTTCTGCCAAAATATCGATCATATTGTCGCTGACATACCTTTTGTTATTCAACACCAACGTGATGGCTTTCTTGATCTCATCCAGTGAAGATTGCTTGGATACGAACCCTTTAGCGCCAGCTTTCAAAAATCGCTTGGCATAGATATTTTCTGCACTCATGGAAAAAATAAGCACTTTGGCATCCGGGTGGCTGACACGCATGTATTCCATCAAACCAAAAGCATCGGTAGAGGGCATCTGAACATCCATGATCACAAGATCATATGGCCGTTGCTTCAATTGCTCAACGGCGCTAGCTCCATCATCCGCCTCGAATATTTCACAAGGCTTGAATAATTCCGCCAGCAATATCTTAATGCCTGAACGAACGACTACATGGTCGTCTATCAACAAAAATTTTCTCATGAACTTAGGGTTTAAGATTCAAAAGCTTCGAGAAGAAAGCGTGCTAGAATAATAGTGTAGATTTTGAAGAAAAAATTATTATAGCGAGTTCAGAGGCAAAATTAATTAATAATTAATAATTAATGATTAATAATTTTTTCAACTCAAATCAGCATCCTATTTCGGCTACAGTGCTGAATTGAGGGAATTATTAATTCTTAATTATCAATTATTAATTCCTCACCTCCCTGCCCACCCTTCCCTATCCAGGCTCCTGTACTGTATGGCCTCTGCCAGGTGCTCGGGTTGAATATCATCGCTTGCTGCCAGGTCGGCGATGGTGCGACTAACCTTTAAGATACGATCGTAGGCCCTTGCCGAGAGATTTAATTTTTCCATCGCTGTCTTCAACAAGTTTTGTGCAGCCTGGCCGATGACACAGATCTCTTTTAATTGTTTGCTGCTCATCTGTGCATTAGCATAAACACCTTCGTTGTTTTTATACCGTTCTTCCTGTATCGCTCTCGCCCTGATCACTCTTTCGCGAATACAAACACTTTTTTCAAACTGGCGGACGGAAGAAAGTTCATTAAAAGCAACAGGGGTTACTTCCACATGCAGATCGATCCTGTCGAGCAAGGGCCCGGATATTTTATTCAAATATTTTTGCACGGTACCCGGCGGACAAGAACATTCTTTTTCAGGATGATTGAAAAAACCACAGGGGCATGGATTCATGCTTGCGATCAACATGAACGATGCAGGAAAATCCAACGCGATCTTTGCTCTCGAAATGGTTACTTTTCTTTCTTCCATCGGCTGTCGCATCACTTCCAATACCGTTCTTTTGAATTCGGGCAATTCATCCAAAAACAAAACGCCGTTATGTGCCAAAGAAATTTCACCCGGTTGCGGATTGCCTCCACCACCGACCAATGCAACATCAGAGATCGTATGATGTGGCGAACGAAATGGTCGACGCGATATCAATGTAGAATTCTCCGGTAACTTTCCTGCAACGCTGTGGATCTTCGTCGTCTCCAACGCTTCTTGTAAACTAAGTGGCGGTAAAATGGTGGGCAATCTTTTTGCCAGCATCGTCTTACCCGCACCCGGCGGACCGATGAGAATGGCATTATGTCCGCCTGCCGCCGCGATCTCCAATGCACGCTTGATATTTTCCTGTCCCTTCACATCCGAAAAGTCAATATCAAAATCACTTTGTGCATTTGCAAATTCTTCTCTCGTGTTCACGATGGTTGGTTCAATGGAATTTCCGGTTTTGAAAAAATCGATCACGTCATTGAGATGACTCACACCATACACATCAATATTATTTACCATCGCCGCTTCTCTTGCATTTTGTTTTGGCACGATCAATCCTTTATATCCTTCCTTACGTGCCTGTATCGAGATGGGCAATGCGCCTTTGATGGGGTTAACAGCTCCATCCAATCTCAGCTCACCCATGATCACATATTCTTCTAATTTCTCCGGGTTGGGAATTTGTTCTGTTGCTCCCAATACACCAATTGCAATCGGAAGATCAAATGCAGTCCCGGTTTTCCTGATATCCGCCGGCGCAAGATTTACCACCAGTTTGGTTCGCGGCATGTAATAATGATTGTCTTTGATAGCGCTCTCTACTCTCTGCAAACTTTCTTTAATGGCACTATCCGGCAACCCGACGATAAAATAATCCTTGCCTTGATTGTTCACGCTAACTTCCACCGTGATGGTAATGGCCTCCACGCCATACACAGCGCTGCCAAAGGTTTTGACTAACATGGGACGGAATTGAGGAAAGGAAATTAGGGAAAAGAAATGGATGAGGGGGTGGATTAAACGTTTAAGTTTGTCTGAACGGGGATTGGGGTGGCTTGTTGGGATTAAGAGGATTTGCGCCCTCACCGCAGAGAACATGAGTTAATGGAGTTCACGCAGAGCTTTCTCCGCGTAAACTCTGCCTCTCCCGTTCTCCGCGGTAATTTTTTTTGTTACGAGCATTTGTCCATTGCTCATCATCGTTGTGTCACTCCCTTGTACCGCATACCATTATTCATCGCTTAACGTCCGAGGATCAAGCTATCGATGTGCCCTGGATTCTGATTCCAATGAATGGATTTGGCAGAATAGATTGTCGTTCCCGGATGAAAACTTTTCCAACTGTGCCAAAACTCCTGGTATGCGGGAATAGCTTTAAGTCTTTGACCTTTTGACTTTCCTTCAACACAAAGTCCATCCATCGTCCAAACAGAACCATTGCTATCTTTCAATACTTGTGTTGCGTCATCCAGTCTAATATCCGCAATTTCAGTCAGGGAAATAATCTCACCAAGTGACCAGGTACCGGTTTCATTCGCCACTTCTGGGTTCCATACATGAAAAGAACTATTGTCTTTTTCCAATATAATTAAAACGGGTTTATCTGCAATCGTATCATTGATGATCCTTTGCTTCAGCAGATCATTCCAGTCATACGCCTTTGCATGTCCATCCATGATCACCCCCACCACCCATGATTTAAATTTCCACGAACCACTATCTCTTTTTTCCAAACCACTATTGATCGTTCCTGCATCAAATCCTTCCAAGCCTTTGTATTGTTTTGCGAATTTGGGATCAGGTTGCATGATCAATGTGTTGGGGTATTTGCGTATCCACGCACTCAACCGCATTTGCTCCGATGGCAATTCTTTTAACGACTTCCCTTTCATCTTGCCGGTGATCGCTTCACCGGTTGCTTGTCGCCACCAGCTTTTCGTGTCCTCATCTTCAAACATCGCGTTGAAATGATCCATGCCCACCAAACGGAAATGCTGGAACTTGCCATCAACAAAAGGACTGAACACACGGCCAGTACGACATACAGAACAATACGTGATCATCGCCGGTTCGCCACCAACGGTATCCTGCACCTGGTGATGATAGCCAATGATCTCGATCGGGTAGGCCTTTGCCTGCCCGTTGATCGCTATACCGATAACAAGCTTATTGCTGTCGATCTTATTTTCTGCAACGCTGGCGAGTATTTTATTATTCGGCTGATAAAACATCTTATCTGCCAAAAATTTAAAATTGAAAAGGTAAAACACAAAGCCGTACAAGATGATGAAAACGGAAAGCACGATCTTCTTCCATACCCTCGCGTGGCGATATGCATAAATAGCCAATGGCAGCAACATAATGAACCCTACTATGCGAAAGACCCAAACGTACTTGTTGAGGAAGTAAGCGATATCGATCGTGTTGGCCCGCTGGCTTCCGGGAAAGGGCATGATGAAATATACGCGGAGGATCTCTACGGCAAAGAGAAAAAGTAAAGCGAGGATCAATAGGAGTGTTCTTTTCATATACTTGTTTATTTCACGCAAAGGCGCAAAGTTAAAATCAAAAGCTGCAAAGACTTTGCGCTTCTTAGCGTCTTTGCGTGAAGTCTTTATAATTTCGACAACAACTCCACCACCCCCTCCTTCTTCAATATCAAGTACCCCAACCTATCATTGCTGATCCCTTCCTTCAATTGGTAGCTAAATGCCAATTGCTCGCCGGTCACCGTCGTTTCAAAATACCGGAAACTGATATTGGGATATTTTTTTAGTTCTTCGCCGATCTCGTAGAGGTGAGTAGACAAAATAAATAACGAGTTTTTTATTTTCAACAGCCCTTCAATCACCGTGCTGCTGCACTTCATCGCATCCTGCACATTGGTGCCTTTGAATAATTCATCAATGAGGATCAGCCACTTTTTTCCGTTGTTGATGCGGGTGACTGTTGTTTTTATGCGTTGCACTTCGTTGTAAAAATAACTTTCGCCTTTTACCACATTGTCAACGACGTTGATATTGCTGAGCAGTCCGTCAAAAAATGTCAGTCGCATTTTTTCCGCTGGCACACCCATGCCCACGTGCGCAAGAAAAATGCCGATGCCCATCGATTTTATGAACGTGCTCTTGCCAGCCATGTTGGCCCCGGTAAGAAATAGAAAATTATTTTCCGGGTTGAGATCAACATCGTAAGCCACGGGCTTTGTAAGCAATACATGATACAAGCCTTTGCAAGACACTACTGGTTGCTGCCCTTCTATGAATTCCGGGAACACCAGCCGATATTGCTCCACAGCTTCCGCCATACTCCACCATGCATCAAGCTGCGCATAAAAATCCAACAGGTCGTACATATGGACTTTATACTGATAGCGAATGAAATTTCCCAGTTTTAGTAGTTGCTGCGTATTTAATTCGTCGGCCGTTCTATATTGATCTATAACCGTGAACTGTTCGTTGTTGAGTGTGTGCTTCGTTTCTTCTAATATCTTTTTAAGTGGCGTTGGCGCATCGTCCGTTAAAAATAGTTTTATCAGCAATTGCATTCCTTTGATAAATTCAAAACAATGCGTGACCGAATATTTCACCAATGAAAAATCAGCGCTGTGAAAGGTCTTGTAATTCATGGCGGCAAAAAAACCGGCACGGGCAGGGATCTGATCAATGCTGCTGTCATAAAACGTTTCGATCACCATCAGCGTTCCGTTGCTGATCCGTTTCGGCCAGTTCATCCGGTGTTGAATGATCAGCTTGATAGTTTGCTGCACACCGCGTATCTCATCAATGCTTTGCAGGGCATGAGTGAAGTTCAGGCGCAACTGTTCCCTTCCCAGCGCAGTGCGGGTAAGGTTCAGCTTATCAAAAACCGAAAACTCCTCTTCTGAGCTGAAAATGGAAAGATCGGCGAGGGTGGTTTTGTCAGTGTCCATTTATTATTTTAAGCCACAAGCCTCAAGGGAGAAGCCTACACTTTTTTGCTTCGCCCTTGTTGCTTGCGGCTTGAGTCTATTTTTTTATCTATTAAATAACATTCTTTGTCCTTTTGCTTCCTCATCCAGCTTTCCGTTATCCCAAACCAGGTTCCCACTCACAAATGTCTTCTCTATAGATGCGGGAAATGTAAAATTCTCCAAGGGGCTCCAACCGCATTTGTAAAGAATATTTTCTTTGGTTACAGTTGTGCTTGTTTGTGTATCTACCACAACAAGGTCAGCAAAATATCCTTCACGAATATAACCACGGTCTTGTATGCAAAAACAATCGGCAACAGCATGGCTCATCTTTTCCGCGATCTTTTCCAAAGATATCCTGCCCGCTGCATGATAATGCAACATTAATAGCAAGGGATGCTGCACTAATGGCAACCCTGCATGTGCATGCTCGTAAGGTGGTTCTTTTTCACTCAATAAATGTGGGGCATGGTCAGTAGCGATCACATCCAAACGGTCGTCCAGCAAGGCTTTCCACAGCGCTTCTTTGTTGTGGGGTGATTTGATGGCGGGGTTGCATTTTATTTTATATCCCAGGTGCTCATAATCATCGGCGGTGAAATGCAAATGATGTACGCATACTTCGGCAGTGATCCGTTTATCTTTTAAGGGCAGCATATTGCCAAAGAGTTGCAATTCTTTTTCGGTGCTGATATGCAGGATATGCAGGCGGCTATTGTATTTTTTTGCAAACTGGATTGCCACGAGCGAACTTTCAAAGCAGGCATGGTCATCTCTAATCAGTGGATGATCTGCAGCAGATAATTCTCCTTTCTCTTCTTTGAAACGCTGATAATTCAACTTGATGATCTTTTCATCTTCGCAATGCGTGGCGATCAGCAGTTCGCTTTCTCTAAATATCTTATCAAGCTGGGTATGGCTATCCACCAGCATATTGCCCGTGCTGGCACCCATGAATATCTTTACGCCACATACCTCTTTTTTGCGGGCATTCATCTTCAACACTTCTTCCGCATTGCTATTGCTCGTTCCCATAAAAAAAGAATAATTGCCAAAAGAAGAGCGTGCAGCAATGGCATATTTTTCTTCCAGCAGTTCAGGTGTCAATGCATTGGGTATCGTGTTCGGCATTTCCATGAAACTGGTAACGCCACCGGCTACCGCCGCTGCACTTTCCGAAGCAATCGTTGCTTTATGTGTTAGTCCGGGTTCACGAAAATGCACCTGGTCGTCGATAACTCCCGGAAAAAGATATTTGCCATCGCCGCTGATCTCCGTTACACGTCCTTTGCTTTCGATCGAACTGTCGATACGTTCGATGCGTTCGCCTTTTATCAAAACATCAATTGCCTGGATTTTTCCTTCATTTACAACCCGTATGTTCTTAAAAAGGTATTTTTGCATATCTTGAATCGTGCTACTGGTTAAACTAAAATAAATCCAATGCAAATTATCAAAAGCTTATTCAAACTGTTGTTTTTTATTTGCCCTTTCTTTGCAACGGCACAATCCACCTACCTCAACCAGGGATCGAAAGATATTCATTTTGTTGACAGGCTTGAAATAAAGCAGCAAACCAATACCGATCTCAATTTCTCTACCGTTAGGCCATTCAGCAGGCGGTTCATTGTAAGACAGGCAGAATTCATCGACAGCGCACGCCTGGGCTACACCGATTCCTCCGGCCAGGACAAGTACAAAACATGGAATAGCCAGGACCTGACCGCCGTTGACGAATACAACCTGCATAGCTTTTTGATGAATAACAGCGAATGGATAACGGTGCCCCGCGAGGATTTCATGAGCAAAAAACCCATCCTCAAATCTTTTTACAAAACAAAAACAAACCTGCTGGAGGTAAACAGCAAGGATTTTTTCCTGGCGGCAAACCCGGTCATCCAATTCCAATTTGGCAAAGAAAGCAATAATAGCGAACTGCTGTTCATGAACACGCGTGGGGCTGTTGTGCGTGGTATGATCGCACATAAGATCGGCTTCTCTACCTTCATAACCGATAACCAGGAAAGAGGTCCCGCTTACTTTCAACAGCAGGTAAATAGCTTCCGTGCCGTACCCGGAGTTGGATTTTACAAACCTTTTAAAAAGACGGGATACGATTATTTTGATGCAAGGGGCTATATCACCTTTGGTGTTACAAAATACATCGACGTGCAATTTGGTTATGATAAGAATTTTATCGGCAACGGTTACCGAAGCTTATTCTTGAGTGATGCCGGCAACAGTTATTTATTTTTAAAATTAAATACCAAGATCTGGAAATTCAATTACCAGAACCTATTCATGGAACTGATGCCGCAATTCAAGAAAAATGGTGACAGCCTTCTCGATAGAAAATACGCAGCCATGCATCACCTCAGCATGAACGTCACCAAATGGCTTAACCTTGGCGTATTTGAAGGGGTTATTTTCGGCAGAAAGAACCGTTTCGATCTTCAATACCTCAACCCGATCATTTTTTACAGGAGCGTGGAAGGAAATGTAGGAAGTCCGGATAACGCATTAGTAGGATTGGATTTCAAAGCAAATGTTGCGCATCGTGCACAGGTGTATGGGCAATTCTTACTCGATGAATTTATTTTGTCCAAGATAAAAAATGATCCCACCAATTGGGTGAATAAATGGGGTGTGCAGTTGGGTGCAAAATATATTGATGCATTCGGTATAAGCAATCTCGACTTGCAGGTGGAAGCCAACCGCGTGAGGCCATTCACCTACTCGCATGGAGACACGATCGCCAACTATACGCATTACAATCAAATGCTAGCACACCCGCTGGGCGCCAATTTCCAGGAGTTCATCGGCATAGTCAATTATCAACCCAAACCAAAATGGTATATCTATGCAAAGGCCATTTATTATTTCCAGGGACTTGATAGTGCGGGCAAAGATTTTGGCGGCAATCCATTTGAAGACTATCGCAACAGGACAATGGAAACGGGTTTCAGCATTGGCGGTGGCACAAAGGCAACCTGTTTGAATGCATTCCTCCAGGTATCTTATGAGTTCCGGCAGAATTTATTTTTTGATATTTCTGCACAATACAGAAGTTATAAGCTGGCGAATGTGGCTGCAAAGAGCAACACTACTTTAGTTAATGCGGGAGTGAGGTTGAATATGTTTAAGAGGGACTATGATTATTAATTAAAAAGTCAAAAAGCAAAAGTCAAAAATTGAACAGCTCAATATATAAAAGCTGTTCAATTTTTGACTTTTTAATTTTGACTTTTAACTTTATTCCACCGTCAGCGAAAACGTGATCTGTCTCGAATATATCTTATCAATTACATTGGAGAATTTCAGCTTTGAGTCGCGGCTATGCAGGTTGGCCAATCCCCAGTCTACCCTTAATTCCGGCGTGAGCACAAAATATTCAAAATAGAAATGGAAGCCCAGTGCGGCCTGTATGCCATAATCGAATTTTTTTAGCTTGACCAGTTCTTCGGCTTTTTTTGCACCTGCGTTCGCAGCAAGATCAATTTCAGCTTTAACTCCTCCCATCATGTATACTTTGAAATTACCGATCCTGTCGCTACTGAATTTCAGTTGAAACGGAAAGGTCACCGAAATGGATTGCACTTTTTTTATCGTGATGGTATCTTCGCCGGCCGGCCTATCCGGGTGCGTTAGTTTATATTCAAATGCTTTTTCGGTGAACGTAAGGTCAAGCGGAAAAGTTCGAATATCCAGGTGCTCATTGATGTTAAGATTCACCAGCCATGCAAGATTGAGACCGGTACTGTTGATGCTTTCTACAACCCACACGCTATCGCTCATGGGATTGGGTGGCAAAAACACCGGATGGTGTGTAAAGCTGAAGTGGGCACGGTTCATGCCCAGGTTGATCCCGAAATGATATTTTTTCGAATCATGGTCGGGCAGATTCCAATCACTTTCATCTAATTGTGCTTTGACAACTGAAGGAAGTATAAAAAGGCCAGCCAGTATATAAATTATTTTTCTCCGCAATAGATGCTGCATATTCCTAAGCTCAGGGGTTTACCGTATGTGTTTTTATATCCCAGGTTGTCTAAGATATTAGTAAAGTTTTTTCCTTCAGGGAACTTTTTAATTGATTCGTCTAAATATTGATATGCATTGCGGTTTTTCGAGAATAGTTTGCCCATATTCGGGGCCACAATTTTCATGTACAGGTTGTACACAATTTTCGTACCGTACATTTTTGGTTTGCTGAATTCGAGCACCACCAGTTTTCCCCCGGGCTTCAACACCCTGTATATCTCCTTTAATCCACTCTCCAGGTGCTCAAAATTACGAACTCCGAAGGCCACGGTTACCGCATCAAACGAATTATCGTCAAAAGTTATTGTTTCGCTATCTCCATTTAACAGTTCAATTTTGTCTTGTAAACCAAGCTTTTGTATCTTTTTCCGTCCTATTTCCAGCATGCCTTCGCTGATATCGATGCCCGTGATCTTTTGGGGATTTAGTATGGCAGATGCCATTATCGCCATATCTGCTGTACCCGTTGCCACATCCAATATTTTTTGGGGGTGACTGTCGGCCAACATTTTGATCGCTTTCTTTCTCCACTTTACATCAATTCCGGCGCTCAAAAAATGATTCAGAAAATCGTAACGAAAAGCGATATCATCAAACATCTTAGCTACCTGTTCCTTCTTGCCGAGCTCCGACTCTTTAAAAGGGACAATGCTATCATGTTCAAATGTTGTCATTCGGGGGCAAAGATAAGTTGTTTTGAGTTTAGGGGTTTTATGGGTGTGGTTATTGGCAAAGCATTAACGAGGTTGTTTTGCCCCCATCCCCTGAAGGGGAGTTATTCAACGACTCTAATCTTTGCTGCCGCTTATTAAAGTTGGCTGTCAAGAATTTGTTTCTCAAAAAGAGGTTACAATAATTTTTACTCCAAGTTCCTCCTTTAGAGGGCGGAGGGGGTATCTTTGCGCCATGCTTATCAAGTCGGCCAAATATGTCATCAGTAGCCCGGGTTACGAAAAATGCCCAACCCCCGATCGCCCGGAATATGCGTTCATTGGCCGAAGTAACGTGGGGAAGTCTTCCCTGATCAATATGCTTTGCAATAATGATAAGCTCGCCAAAACTTCTTCGGCGCCAGGGAAAACTCAATTGCTCAATCATTTCGTGATAGAATCTTCCAACACCCCTTCAGGGGATGGGGGCAAAGAGTCAGCAAAGAACAAAAGCAGTAGCAGGGCATCCTGGTATCTTGTGGATCTTCCCGGCTATGGCTTCGCCAAAGTGAGCCAGCGAAGCAGGAGGAGGTGGGAGCAAATGATCGAAAATTACCTGCGTAAAAGAGAGAACCTCACGATGGTATTTGTATTGATCGATGCAAGGCACAACCCTCAGAAGATCGATCTCGAATTTTTGGACCAACTAAAAGTATGGCAGGTGCCCTTCACCCTTGTATTCACGAAAAGCGACAAGGAAAACCAGCGCACGGTTAGTAAGAACGTAAAGGATTTTTTAGAAGCCATGAAAAAGACCTGGCAGGTACTTCCCCAACACTTTGTGAGCAGCGCACTAAAAAAAACCGGCAAAGACAAGATCCTTGCTTTCATCGACGAAACCAATAGCAGCCTTTAAATACCCTTTGCAGGGTATTGATTCAACTTCCCTTTGCCCCTTATTTTGTTGAAAAATGGCTCATGAAAAATCTATTTGCCCTCCTCGTTATTTTCTTTACCACAAATGTCTCTGCACAGAACAGTAATAAAGAGCTGGATGAAAAGCACCAGCAGATCGAAAAGAACCGGCTCAGCCTGGATAGCAGCTTGAAAAACCTGGATTCATCTGTTTACCAGTTCAATACTTTTTCGGACTCATTGGAGACTGCGCGACGAATAGAATCCAACAATCGCAATCTAACAGGGCTATTGAGAACGATGGATGAGAGGGAAAGAAAAGCAAGGCAGGGGATGTGGCTGAGGATAGGATTAGGGCTCGCGGGGCTGATCATTGCTATTATCGGCTTCACGAGAAAGAAAAAAACAACTACTACTTAATAGTTTTTTTGAGCATCAAAGCCGGGATCAATTCACCACTTTATTCGCACAGCTACTACTCGCAAATGCTTCCGGCTTGGCTTTGAAGGCAAATCCCATTCCGAGGATATAACCCATGGCTTCACGTAAGGCCTCATTGCTTTTGAACTGTGGATTGGTGTTGATGTCGGCGTGCACTTCCATGTCTACATCATACAACGTGAAAAGGTCGCAAAGCTCATAAGCGATCTCGATGCTCTTTGCTACTTCTACCAGCATCCTTTCTTTGATACTGTAGTTGTGTGTCGTCTTTTCATTGTGGATGAACATAAAGCCTCCATGGCCTTCGCGTAAGAAAACGATAACGGTGGCAAACTCAGTTTCCCTGCCTTTAACCTGGCTGTCGGTGCCGATGCAAACTTTTAGATGGTAACCGTTGTGTGTCTCTCTTTTGATGGCTTGTTCTACCGCTTCTTTGATGGGTAGCTGGATCGGGTCTCCATTAAATTTTCTCCATAACATAAAAAAGGGTTTTTTAAAGTTAAGGAAAAACGATGAGATTAATATTGATCTGCCTTCGGCGGATTATTTTTTGACCACAGATTTAAAAGATTTAATCACAGATTAACACAGAGCTAATCAGGCACTTTAAGATATCTGTGGCCCAAAGATCGCCTGCCGCAGGCAGGCAATAAAAAAGGGGATAGCCCCTAACGCTACCCCCTAACTTTCACATGAATCTACCTTACTGTCTTACAATTCGTTCTGTTTGTTGATGGTTATTGCTGGATAATTGGATTATATACATTCCGTTAGGGAGATTGTATGTGCTTATTTTATTCATGCCCTGCATTCCGCCGCCGGTGCTTATTACACGCCCGTTCATATCACTCAAACGGTAGCTGAATTTGTCAGGTGCATTGACCGTGATATCGCTGTGCACGAGTGTAGATACAAAGAATGGTTTGTCTGCTGTACCCGCACTCTTCAATGCGATAGTATTAGAATATGCTGTTTGATCAAGTGTTGATATCACTTTTAAGCGATAGTAAATTGTGCCGCTTTGATTGGGCGAATAACTGAATTTAATGGCATTTGGTGCAACCGCACTGAGCTTGCTAAAGATCAATCCATCGGTCGAAGATTCTACCGTGATCGATTTTATAGGCTCATCTGAAATAATATGCCAATCAAGGTTATGCTTGCCTTTGTCTGTTGAGCCTGAGAGCGCCACATCGTGGATCGGTAGTGCACCAGTTGTTCCAGAGATGGTATAAGAACCCAAGCTACCATACTCACCAATATTTGTATTGCCTGTTCCATCGATCTTCAGGTAATAAGTTCCCGCAACTAAGATGGTATCTACAACTACGCTCATGGATGTTGCCGGATCATATGTTCTTACTAATGTTCCTGATCCGTTGTATAGTTCGAGTTTGATATCCAGGTCTGCACCGATCCAACCTGCACTTACATTAAAAGGGATCGCTGTAAGATGAAAGTTTGAATTTTGTGCTATTACAAGCCTGAAGGCATCCATATCACTATTGGTGGTGATGATACCATTCACTGTAAAGTTTGATGGGCCGACGGTGTAAGTGCTTGCATTCAATGTTTGTCCAAAATCGTCGGGCCTGTAACCAAAACCATTTTGAGTGGTGATGATCGAAAGGTTATCCTGCGTGGCAGTGCACATATCAGGAGTAGGTCCGTTGTTCCAATTGGTCATGTTCCTGTAGTAGCCATTGCCCATGATCGGCGCCCAGCTATTTTCTTCTCCACCACCAATACCGCTGTGATAATATTCTGTAGGCGAAGTACAATCAGTACCGTACCTGGATTGGTGAGATAAACCAACGGTGTGGCCTCCTTCGTGTGAACATGCTTCTCCTACATTTTTCGGGCTATAGCCCAGTTGATCAGAGAAAACAAAAGCAGGTGTATCATCTCCAAAAGTGAACGAACCCACATAAGCTACACCACCTACACCCGGACACCAGGAACTTGTTGATGTTACTATGATACGTATCCGCTTGGTTAACGGAGCCGCAAGAAAAACCGTTGAATCTGTTGTGATATTTATCAAAAAGGGCCTGTAATCTTCTGCCATGCGCCAAAACGCTTCGGTGACATAGGCATCCGACATTCCTGCAGGAGCACAGTTAACCGGGTTACCGCTGTTCCACATTGAAGAATTTACATAATGGCCATCGAAATCAAGGAATATAGTAGCTGTCGTAGGTGTAAAACCCGAATAGCTATTTAATTTAGGTATGCTGAAGGCTTTGAAAGAAAATAGCAACGACATCGCAATAAATAATGTAGATAGCTTTTTCATAGTGATTGGATTTAGGGGATTGTTGGATTAACTTGGATTAAACGGTAAGGTGTTATTCAGGCTGCTTAATGTTGAGTGCAATCCTGTATAACTCTGTCTGTTTCTATTTTAATAAGTTGATAATTGCCTGAAGCATCTTTTTTCAATTCGTATCCGTCAAAATAATTCTTGTTGATGATGCGGCCCACATAAGTAATGCTGTTATCTGCTTCAGTTCTTTTAGAGAGACTGAAAACGCTGTTGTTGAATGCGCCTAATTTCAGTACAACACTTTGCAGGTTGCTATATTTAACGGTATTGTCTAAGACGTTACCGGAAAAAGAAAAATTATCGGAAAAAGAAAGATTGATGTTTTGTCCTGCTGTAGTTGCAAAGGCTTTGCTTAATTCTGCTGCTGAACAATTGATGACTCTTGGAAAATTGTCGAACTGCTTTGGTTTGGCAGCTGGATGGCTCTGTGAGAAGCCGACTGTTGTAAACAATGTACACATTAGAGCACATGCATAGGGGGCAAGGCGATTCATAGTGTTTGAATTTGGTTTCGTAGGTATTAGATAGACTGTTCTGTGAAATAAAACGTAAACCGATGTCAGATTAGTATGTCCGACATAAAAAAAATTAAAAAAAAGATGTTTTTACTACGTAGAACTACGAGCACATCAATATTGGCCGGTGCTCAGCAAAACCAGTGTACAAGCCTCCCGGGGAAGAATACCGTTTTGCAAAGCCAGCTCATATAGCTCTTCATTTTCGGTTCCGGGATTGAAGATAATGCGCTTGGGATGGAGAGAGAGTATATAATTATAGTATGGCTTTTGATTGGTAGGGTTAAGATAAAGCGTCACGGTATCGATATCATCCATAGGTTTTTGTTCAGTGATGATCGGTGTATCATCAACCATTCCCTCCCTCCTGCCGACAGCAACCACGGGATGTTCATGACTCCTTAGATTCTTTATAGCTAAATTACTATAGCGTGCTGTGTTTTGGGATGCACCGAGTACCAATGTTTTTTTCTTTTCCATATTACTCTAAAAATCTGGCTTTAATATCTGCGGTCGGCATCATGCATTGCTGCCTCACACCAAACCATTTGTACCTGTTCCTTGCTATCCAATTGTAGATCGCATCACGAATGAATTTAGGAACAATAATAGTGCCATAGCACAAGGGCCACAACGCAGACAAGTACCGGCAAACCCTCAGGGCTGCCGTTGAGCGTGTATAGGCTTTCCCATTTTCAATAAAAACAAATGACTGCATGTCATCTGCCGGCAAGCTGTATTGCTCCATCAATTTTTTGCCTGCTTCTGATTGCAGCGGGGCAAACTTTATTTGCTTTTTTTTATCCCGCTTGATGACAAAATTCACTGCGCTATTACAAAAATTGCAAACACCATCAAATAATATTACCGGGCTTTCATTCATTGATCGTACAAAGTTAAAACAAATGATAGCGCCTTCGCGGAGTTTTGCCTACGATGTCTTTAAAGGCGTCTTCAAGCAGTGGATATTTGAATTGAAAACCCGTTTGAAGGATCTTAGTAGGCAATACCCAGCGGCTTTTCACGACCAATTCGGGTTCAGTGCCGATGAGCCAGGCACCGATGTTCAGCATCCATTTAAATGCAGGCAGGCCTATCTTATGTCCTGTCAGCTTTCGCAAAGTTTGCATGAATGCCTTATTGGTAACCGGGTTTGGACTGGAGCAATTGTACATGCCTTCCAATTCATCGTGCTCAAATATCCATTCCATCATGCGGCAGGTATCTTCCACGTGTATCCAACTATACATTTGCTGGCCATTGCCTTGCTGGCCACCCAAAGCAAATTTCAATAGGTTGAAATAAGGCGTCATCACACCACCGGCTCCCAAAGTGACCGCCATGCGTAGTATCACTTTACGGGTGAAAGGGGTGCGTTGTTCTTCAAAAGTTTTTTCCCAGAGCTGGCAAACCTGCACGCTGAAATCATCGTGAAAATCGGCGAAGCTTTCGTCTCGCGGCTTATCGGTTGCATGAGGATAGATGGTGGCAGAAGCTGCGTTGATCCACAACTTAGGAGGAATGGTGGCTCGCTGTATCGCAAGCCCAATGGCCTTTACAGCGTTGGTTCGGCTATCAAATATTTCTTTCTTATTTTTTTCGGTGTATCGGCAATTGACCGTCTTGCCGGCAAGGTTAATGATCATATCCGCTCCTTCAAACTCCTTTGTCCAATCGCCCAGCGTAGTGCCATTCCATTGCACATAACGCAGTTTGGGATATTCCTGGTTTGCGATGAGGGGATGACCAAAGGCATTGGTCTTTACATGCTGCATTCCGCGGCTGAGAATGACAATTTCATTCTCAGCCCCAAAGTATCGCGTGATCTCTTGCCCGATAAAACCAGTCCCGCCAGCGATGATGATCTTTTTGTTTTTCATAAGATCTTATTTATTGATTCGTTGCGTTTGTTCTGAACCTCTTCTCCATCATCGCTCTTTTGCGTAATGTAAAGAAGATATAAAGATTAAAAAAGTGCATTGCGCCAAGGATAAGGATGATCAAGCCGATCTTGATGCTTAATTTTTCTATTACTTCCTGTGCGTTGGTAATATTGCTGGTGACTTGCAGGGTGTATATCGCATAACCCAGGTTAACCAGGTAAAAGCCCACCAGCAGCAGGTTATTCACGCTATCGGCCAATTCCTTGTTACCATGAAAAATGTCGATCAGGAAAACTTTTCCGTTTCTAAATAATGTCCGTGCTACCCAAATGGTGATTGAAATAGTGAGTGCCAGGTAAAGCATGTAGGTGATGATAATGTAGTTCATAAAATTTATTTTAAGAGTGAAGGATCATTTCAATAGAGCCATGGGCCTTTTCATTTTCTCGTACAGTTCATAGCCGCACATGCATGTATACCAGACAGCCATAACCGGGGCGAAGAATAGTAACAGGTAAAATATAACCAGCAAATAAGGGAACACAATTCCGAATACGGTGATAACAAAGATGCCAAACACCAGGCGGTGATAATAATACCTTGAACTTCCCTTCTCGCAAAACCAGCCGCTTATTGCATGCACGATCATGCTGGTAATTTGCCAGGCCCCCACAACAAAATAGCCCAGCAGAAAATCGAAGTCGTAGTTAGGCTGAACGCAAGCCCACACCACGGACGCAACGATAAGCAGGATGCTTACCACAACATCTATTTTTTTAAACTTTTTCATAACTGTGTATTTTATAATTTCAGAAAATATTGAAACAAACCGTTCCAATAAACCCCGACACTCCTGCCGGGGTAATTATTTATTTAAAGAACTTCAATAAGCTTCCTAAGAACCAGCTTTCATCTGCCTTGATCATCACATCCAGCATTTTATCCGCCTGGTTGCCAAACCTGCGAATGCCACTTACTGTATCCACGAATTGCTTCACATTCTTTTCCTTCTTGTCACCATCGATCTTTTCCAGCTGCCCCAATAATTTCAGCATGGGGTCGAGCTCCCTCTTTTTTCTTTCTTTGATGATCTGCGTTGCTACTTTCCAGATGTCTTTTTCGGCGCTGAAGAATTCTTTGCGCTCGCCGGGGATCAACACACGGTCTACCAGGCCCCAGTCCACCAGGTCGCGGGTATTCATGTTCACGTTGCCCCTACTGATGTTGAGTTGTTCCATGATATCATCCTGGGTGATGGGGTCAGGACTGATCAGCAGCAAGGCATGTATCTGTGCCATGGTGCGGTTGATGCCCCAATGCGTGCCAAAGGCGCCCCAACTGCTGATGAACTGTGCTTTTGCTTCGGAAAGTTTCATGGTGAAGTATTTTCACCACAAAGATAAGTCGCTTTTTGAATTTTCAAAACTTATTGAAAATAATTATTCCTCCCGGATAAAAGTGATGGGCTGGCGGCGGTAGGCTCTCACATGTTTGCCGTCCTGGATCGCCGGTTGCCAGTTTGGAGAGGCCACGACCACACGAAGAGCTTCTTCATCTAAAATGAACTCGGTTGACTTACTGATATAAAAATTATCTGGCTTACCCGTCGTGTCTATTGAAAAATTAACCATCACCTTTCCACCCCTAAGTGATTTTTCTGTAACCATTGCATTGAGGTTAGTCACTATGTATCTTGCCCAGGCGTTATCACCACCTTTAAATGCCGCCTCTTTTTCACCTGGCCTAAGCTTATCGCTGTGCGGTTCGGTTTTTACAGTATCCGGATTTATTGCTTCCAGGAAATTGCCATTACTGTACCTGTGTTTCAGTACCACTTTGCCCGTATCATTATAGTAGTACCAAGTTTGATCCTTCTGGTTATTAGTGTAAAAACCTTTGAGATACAGAGAGCCGTTTGGCGCATACTCAAAAAAATCTCCATCAAGCACTTCCAATAGAGAATCACTATAGGTTCTAAGCTTTTGTATCGGAGCATGCATTCTGTAGTCCAACCGCTGAAAAATTCCGTGAGGAAATCCTTTTACAACGATAAAACTTGCCGTCTGCATCAGATCTTCTGTTATTGCACCATTAGCATCCACCAGTACGATATTGATGATCTGCTGAGCACGGCCCCCAGTGAAAATGAAAATTGCGACGATGAGCAGCTTTAACGTTTTCATAGTACAATTTACTAAAATCATCCCATCGAATGCAGCGCCACCCTATTGCCCTCACTATCATTGATGATTGCAATAAAGCCCAGGTTTTGTCCGGGTGCGATCTCCATCTTGGCCTGGTGAATCTTTCCTCCAGCCGCTTCCACCCTATCCAAATTCACTTGCAGATCGGGCTGACAATTCAGATAGACCATTGTCCCGTTTGACGCACTCGTATAAAAATCAGGATTAAACACAATGGCCCCGCCCACCTTACCTCCGGGTTGATCGTATAAAAAGAATCCCATCCGATTCGGTCCCATCTGCATTTCGGGCATCTGGTAATCGAAGATGGTTTCGTAGAATTTCTTTGCCCGGTCGAAATCATTTACCGGGATTTCAAACCAGTTCAGTGCATTACCCAGGTTCATAATTGCGTATTTTACTTTTAAATAATTGAAAGAAGAAAATTAGATAAAATGGCCGGGAAGAGAAAACCAGTCATGTATTATCTATGCCATTTATTTTTTTTCCTGGAAGAAGAAACTTTTAGATAGATATACATCACTGCAGGCACTATCAATGACAACATCCCCACTCTAAACAACATATATCCGTAGGGCTGGTGAGTAACTTTAGCCCAGCAACCATAGATGGCCCACATAACACATAAAGCGGTGATGAACCAGAAATTTCGAGGGAGTTTCATGGATTACAATAGCATTGTAACGGGATTTTCCAAGTACTTCTTCAGCGTCTGGAGAAAAGCCGCTCCCACAGCGCCATCCACGGTGCGATGGTCGCAACTCATGGTGAGCTTCATGATATTGACAACGCCGAAGCCATCAGCTTTTTTCACAACCACTTCTTTGATCCTTCCAACTGCAAGTATCGCACTATCGGGTGGATTGATGATAGCGGTGAATTCTTCGATATCCATCATGCCGAGGTTGGAGATGGTAAATGTATTGCCACTGAAATCTTTGGGTTGTAATTTCTTATCCTTTGCTTTTCCGTAAAGGTCTTTTGCTTCTGCAGCGATCTGTGATAGTGATTTTTGATCTGCAAAACGGATCACTGGCACGATCAATCCTTCCGGAGTTGCAACAGCCGAGCCAATATGTATATGGTGATTCTGCCTGATAAAATCGTTCATCCAACTGCTGTTCACATTCGGATGTTGACGAAGAGACAAAGCAACGGCTTTAATAATAAGATCATTGAAAGATATCTTCACCGGGCTCATTTCATTCAACTGCGTACGCACATTCATCGCATTGTCCATGTTGATCTCCATGGTAAGATAAAAATGCGGAGCGCTGAATTTACTTTCACCAAGGCGACGAGCAATGGTCTTGCGCATTTGCGTCAATGGAATATCTGTATGGCCTTCTTCGGTTGATCCGGTGAAAGGTTTTACTTCAGTAACCGGACTTGCGGCCGATGCTGCAGTTGATGCAGATGGAACATACGAATCAATATCTTTCTTGGTAACACGTCCACCATCACCACTTCCCATTACCTTACTAATGTCGATACCTTTATCTGCTGCTAATTTTTTCGCTAGTGGAGAAGCTTTTATTCGTTGGTCGGAACCGGCTGTAGGTTGTTCCGCAACAGCCGCTGCTTGCTGACCATTGCTTGCCGCCTGTGGTTGTGCTTCAGCTGCGGGCTGTGGGCTGGCGACTGCCGACTGCCCGCTGCCCACGGCAGCCTTATCCGCCGCTACATAAGCACTCACATCCGTTCCCGCCTTTCCCACTATCGCAATGAGTTGATTGATCTTTGCCGCCTGTCCCGCTTCCACACCGATATGTAATAATGTACCTTCTTCATAACCCACCACTTCCATCGTAGCTTTATCAGTTTCTACTTCTGCCAATACATCATCGGCTTTTACAGCATCTCCAACTTTTTTATTCCAGGAAATTATTTTGCCTTCGGTCATCGTATCACTCAACAAAGGCATGCGGATCTCTTTAGCGCCATCCGGAAGTTTTACGTTTTCTGTCTGAGGTTTTTTGTCTTCTGTTTTGGGTTGATCATTAGCTGCTGGTTGTTGAGCGGCTGCCGGCTGCGAACCGCCGCCTGCCGACTGCTGACTGGTCTCTGCCGGCTTCTCACTTCCTTCTAAAAGTGATTTATAATCCTCCCCTTCTTTTCCTACAATCGCGATCACCTGGTTTATTTTGGCAGCTTCGCCCGCAGGCACACCTATATATAATAAGGTTCCGTCTACATATCCATTCACTTCCATCGTTGCCTTGTCAGTTTCCACCTCAGCCAACACATCGTCGCTTTTTACTTTATCGCCCACTTTCTTATTCCAGGATAATATTTTCCCCTCGGTCATCGTATCGCTCAGTAGCGGCATGCGTATCACTTCTGCCATAAACTATGATTTCTGATTTATCAATTGAAGCCCGAAATTAAGGCAACTTTGGCAAAGTTTGGCAGGCTGATGTTTTATCTGGTAAAAGAATGCGGAACTTTGCCAAAGTTTCAATCCAATTCCAGCCGCAGCCTGTCTTTCAGCTCCTTCACCAATGGGTATTCTTCGATGATCTTGAGATACCTTTCCCTTGTATTGAGGATCTTTTCGCCGGCCTGTACGGGTTGGGCATTTTCAATGATGATGACCGTGTAGGTAAGTTGCTTGTTGCAAAAATGATTCTGCAGGTGGTCAACCAACCCCGCACGCTCCTGCTCAATGAATTTTTGTTGAATATTACTTGTGGTTGTGATCTCGATCGAATTGTTGTCAATCACCTTCAATTCGGCTCCCTTGAAATTGGTGACTGCGGAATGATTTTTTCGGGCTACCAGTTTTTCTACGAACGAACCCCAGGCTACATACAATTCTTCTTCCGTCAAATTTTTTACCGCACTGCTATTTTGATACTGGCTGGTTACTTTTTGGCGGATCTTTTCCAATGAGCCAAGAGATGTTGCAGGTTTGGAGTTTGGGGTTTCGAGTTTCGGGTTTCGAGTTTCGGGTTGACGTGTATTTGCTAACTGCCCACTGCTAACCGCCAACTCTTCTTTACTTTCTTGTTCAATGATCAACTTTGCTTCAACCGGCTTCTGACTAACGACTACCGACTCCAGGCTTTGGACCCTTATCGTTCTCACATTTCTAAACGCAACCGACTTCGCCGTCTCAACTACTTTTTTTTTACTTACCATTCCATCATTGTTCACCAATTCTATCGCTTGTTGCAGGTAGCTCAATTTGATGATCGCAAGTTCTACATGCAATCTTTTGTTCCTTGCTTGTTTATAATTGATCTCTGCATCGCTTAGCAGGTTGAGCGCCGCAATGAGCCAACCGCTCGAAACTTTTTGTGCAGCTTCCAAATATCTTTGTTTGAAATCATCTGCTACTTCCAGTAAGATCGCAGCCTTGGCATCCTTGCTCACCAACAGGTTTCGAATAAATTCGGCATATCCTTCCAGCAAAGTATCCCCTTCAAATCCTTTGCTGTTGATCTCGTCATACAATAACATGGCATCACTCAAACGCTGGCTGTACATACAATCCAGCATCCTGAAATAATAATCTTCGTCAAGGATATTGAGGTGCTCGAGTGTATTGGCATAGTTGAGTTCGCCATTGGTAAAACTTACGATCTTATCCAAAATACTCAACGCATCTCTCATGCAACCTTCGCTTTTTAATGCGATGACATGAAGGGCGGCCTTTTCAGCTTTTATCTTTTCTTTTTTACAGATATCCTGCAGATGTTCGATCGTGTCGTTGTTAGTGATGCGCTTAAAATCGAATATCTGGCAGCGACTCAAAATGGTCGGTAGTATCTTATGTTTTTCTGTTGTTGCTAAAATAAAAATGGCAAATGGCGGGGGTTCTTCCAATGTCTTCAAAAATGCATTGAAGGCCGATGAACTCAGCATGTGAACCTCGTCCACGATGTACACTTTGTATTTGCCGGCCTGTGGTGCAAAGCGTACCTGGTCAACCAGCGTTCGGATATCGTCAACAGAATTATTACTGGCAGCATCCAGTTCATGTATGTTCAAGGATGTACCTGCATCGAATGAAACGCAGGATTGGCAAGTGTTGCATGCTTCTCCATCCTTATCCCTGCTCTCGCAGTTGATCGTCTTTGCCAGTATCCTTGCACAGGTGGTTTTGCCCACGCCCCGCGGACCGCAAAACAAAAATGCGTGCGCCAACTGATTATTTTTGATCGCATTCTTTAATGTAGTGGTAATATGCTCCTGCCCTACAACGGTAGAAAAATTCTGCGGCCGGTACTTTCTTGCTGAAACAATAAACTTATCCATGGGCTGCTAATTTCGGATTTCTATTTGGGATTTTAGATTGTTTTTTTGAACTGCCTTCGGCAGGTTATTGGGTCACAGATTAACTCAGATGTATGCACAGATTTTCACAGATTTTAATCAGTGGTTATCTGCGCAAAAATCTATCTAAAATCTGTGACCAAATAACATTCGCCTGCGGCGAATCTATTCTAAAATTGGGTGGCGCCTGAACTCTTTGGTTCGATCAAATAAATATCGATAGGTAACAAGATTTCTGCTCCGGAAGGTCTCACCCAGGCTTTCGGCAATATTGATCATCTTAGGATTGAAGTCGCCGATCCACTGCATTTCATATTCGGTATACGGACAGGCCGGGGATTGAATGACCTTGGCGGATTCCACAACGATGAAGGCATCAATGCCTTTGCCCTGCCATTCGGGCACTATCCCAAAAACCAAGCCGTTGAATTTTTTGTTGGGTTTGAATTTCTTTACCCATAGAAATTTGAGTTTTTGCAACAATCCAAATTTGCCATGCAGGTATTTGAACCACTGGTTAAGATCCGGGAGGTTCACAAAAATGGCAATTGGTTCATTTTTATGATAGGCGAACCAGATAATACGTTCGTCCATCACCGGCTTCATTTTCTTAAACATGATGATCACCTGTTCGGTTGCCAATTGCTTCAGGCCGCCATGGCCTGCCCAGGCTTTGTTGTACACGGTAGTAAAATCCGACGCGAATTTTACGAGTTCATTCTTGTCCATGTGCCGCGACGAGAAATCAGGATCATTTGCAAAAACAGCATGACGATCAAACATTTTTTGTTTGAGCGGTGCCTTTGGATGCATGCCAAAACAAACCTGGTTGTAAAAAGCTTTGAATCCATAATTCTCGAATAGCACCACATAATACGGATGATTATAGTTCATGCAGTATAACGGCTCCTCGTGGCCGCTTGTGACCATGCCCCACCAGCGATCCCTTTCACCAAAGTTGACCGGGCCATCCATGGCTTCCATGCCATGTTGTATCAGCCAATGTCTTGCATTGTCTAATAAAAGGTCAGCCGCGTCCTGGTCGTTGATGCATTCAAAAAATCCTACACCGCCTACAGGCACATCATCTCCCTTGTTCTTATATTTTTTATTGACGAAAGCTGCAATGCGGCCAATGAGTTTATCATCATCGTCCTTCAATATCCAGCGAATAGCTTCGCCAAAACGATAGGCCTTGTTCTTCTTCGGGTCGAAAACTTCATTGATATCCTTGTCCAGCGGGCGTATCCACTTAGGGTCGTCTTTATACAGCTCCACCGCAACTTGTAGAAAAGCCTTTGCTGTGGATGTATCGATTACCGGAATGATCTGCATGATAAAATTAAAGCTGCAAATATAATCCATTGCCGTTTATTGCCGTCAGTTTAAACCGACTGTAATGAACAGCAATGAAAGGCAATGAACTTGCTATAGCTGGCATTTTATATTAAGTTTGTTATATGCTGCATTGTCCGCGTTTCATATTGTTCATCGCTTTTTTTCTGGCCAGTGCCGCAGCCTTGTCTCAGCTAACAAAAGAAGAAACCGATTCTATTTATTTTCAGCACAGGAGAGATTCGATAAACAATATTATAGCCCACACACCTGATGACACGCTTAAAGTACTTCGGCTACTAACAGTATCAGGGTTGCGCATAAATTTCAAAACCGCATCCTCCAACTACGCTTTACAGGCTTTATCGTTATCTGAAAAAATACACTACAAACAAGGAGTTGCCCTGGCCTATAGGGAACTGGGCGCCATTAGCCAGGACAAGAAAGACTACGCCACGGCCATTAAATATTTCCGGCAGGGGCTGGACCTCTCAGAAACTGAATCTTATAGTAACGAAAGCACTGAGTTCTTTGCGCCGCTCCTCAACCTGTATTTCTACCTGGGAGATTACCCTAATGCAATGGAAACGATCACCCGGGAAAAAGTGGTAGCCGAAAAAACGAACGATAGGAACAGGATCGCACATTGCAATAATATTTTGGGGTATATCTATTTTAAACAAGAAAATTTTGCTGAGGCAGAAAAATATTATGACAATTACCTCACGAATGCAAGGGAACTTAAAGACAGTATATTGATGGCGCATGCCTTAGGCGAAGTAGCCGATGTATATACACAGGAAAAAAAATACGACCAGGCGCTCAAAGTATTATTCAACTGCATACAGATCTGCGATGCCATTTTACAACGTCCCGAACAGTATTACTTCGTAGCCCGGGTGCCGCAATACAAGGCCAAAGCATTTTACCGCATTGGGATCGTATACAAACTGCAGGGCGACTTGCCGCGTGCCTTACAATTTTCGCTTGATGCTGTCAAAAACGGGTCGCGTAACCCGGGGTATGACACTGCCGCCTTTTACATCAACGCAGGAGATGTTTATAAAGACGTAAAAGATTTCGGGAAAGCGATCGAGTTCCTGCGTCATGGACTTCTTCTTTCGATAGCAATGCATCACCGGGAAAATACCAGGGATGCTGCTCAATATCTATCCGAAACCTTTGCCCTGCAAAACCGCTACGACAGTGCCTTTTATTATTACCAGCTTTTCACCGGACTGAAAGATTCCATCGTGAACAATGAAACAAAAATGAAGATCGCCGGCATACAGGGACAGTATGATGTGGCAAAAAAAGATAAAGAAATAGCCCGTCAACACCAGATAAGGAATATACTCATTGGAAGTTTTGGTTTTCTATTGATCGTGTTGTTGCTTTTATATAACGGCTATCGGCTCAAACAAAAAAATAAATCCCAGCAGGAGTACAACCGTCAACAAAATGAATTGTTCAACGCCATTGTATCTACGCAGGACCAGGAACGCAAACGCATTGCGCAAGACATACATGACAGTCTTGGCTCCGTGTTATCGGCGGCCAAATTGAAATTATCATCATTGGAAGAAAGCAAGACATCGCTATCGCCCGATCAATTGGAAAAATACCAATCAACGCTTACGCTGTTGGATGAAGCCTCGGTAGAATTGCGCAGCATATCTCACAATATCATGCCGGCAACCTTGTCAAAATTAGGATTGGTTGCTGCCTTACAAAATCTTATCGGCAAGATATCGGGGCGTTCGGGATTGCAGATCAGTCTTACTGCTCATGAATTGGAAGGCAGGATCGAAGAAACCACGGAGATCAGTATCTATCGCATCATTCTCGAGCTCATCAATAATATTGTAAAACATGCCAAAGCTGATAAGGTAAGCATACAGCTCGTCAAATACCCGGAGTATATCAACGTGATCGTGGAAGATAATGGCCAGGGATTCGATTATCATAAAGCATTGGAAGAAAAAAAAGGAATCGGACTCGGCAATGTTTTGTCGAGAGTAGAATACCTGAAAGGAACCGTTGATATAGATTCGGCGCGGGGGAAGGGAACGACGGTGATCATCGAAATTCCTTATGTGGTTTAGAATGTTTAGGGTTTAGAAAGTTTAGTGGCCAAACTAAACCTCCTAAACTTTCTAAACCTCCTAAACGAAACAAATACCAACAACTTGGTATAGCACAGCTTTCTTGATTTAATACATTTGTTCATTAGGTTTCATCATGGCTAAGATAAAATTACTGGTTGCAGATGATCATAAGATCTTGCTGGAAGGCATTGTGTCCTTGCTGCAATCCGAAGGATCGTTTGACGTGGCAGCCACTGCCGGCAATGGATACGAGGTGATGGAACTGGTCAAAAAAAATGATTACGATGTTTGTTTGCTCGATATCAACATGCCGCAAATGGATGGCATGGAAGCAGCAAAACTGATCAGGGTGGTGAAGCCCGACACCAAGATCATCATGCTTACCACTTATAACGATAATGAGATCATATCCGAACTGGTGCACATCGGTGTATCGGGTTATCTATTAAAAAATTCCGACAGATCAGAATTGGTTGAAGCGATAAAAAAAGTAATGAGTGGCCGATATTATTTCAGCGCCGAAGTGGAAGACATCATCATGAAAGGAGTTTCTGAAAAGAAAGAAAAAGACATCGTCATACTCACCGATAGAGAAAAACAAATTATCAGTCTACTCGGAAAAGAATATACCAACGAAAAGATCGCCAACGAACTTAATATCAGCTACCGCACGGTAGAGACCCACCGCAAGAATATCATGCACAAAACCAAGTCGCATAATTTGGCGGGCTTGCTCAAGCACGCGTATAGTAAAGGACTTATTAAGTAGTCGGCAGTTGCCAGTTCGCAGTGGGTTGCCTTCTGCTGACTGCTGGCTGCCAACTGCCACTAACCCTACCAACTTCATGGTACTCCAAAATGCCGACATGTTGGGATTTCACAAAAGCCGCTTTCCATCTACTTTGGTCTTATAATTTTCTAAACCTAAAAACTATGAAGTATTTACAATTGATCAGCTCAATGTGCCTCGCATTATTGATCTTAACCACCAATCTTCAATGTGGCCATGCCAGCAAAAGTATGATCGACAGTTTTCAAAGCGCAGATTTTCCGGCAAAGGTGGAGTATATCAAGTTTCCCTCCGGTAGCATGCTTTCTGCGGCCTCGCCACTTCGATGGGGAAGTTGGACGATAAGTTTTCCGCCTGACAACACGCCTGTTGCGACGAGTGGCGGTGGCGGAGATCTCGCTATTACAGGACTTATCGCATCAAATGCCGTACAGGGAGAAAAGGTTTGTAGTTTCTATCAATGCAGGTCGTGTGCATTCACGAACGCACAAGCCGACAGGAAACAATTCGTAAGAAGATGCCGGCTTACCATTGGCACGGCTCCCAAAGAGCAGGAAGTTGACCTGGAGATCGACTGCCCGGTTGATGTTAAACTAAAGCAATAGCAAGAAGAACTTTTTAAACTAATTTCTTGACTCAAAATAATAAATATGAAACATTCGATTCAAAAATCCAAAGCAATGTTGTTGTCGCTGCTGCTGATAATAGGGGGTAATTACTGCAGTGCCCAGAACATCGAAGGAACTTATAACCTGTACCGTTCAACGGATCCTTCGGGGGCGGTTATTGCCACCATGACAATTTCTGGCCAGCAGGACAAAACTTTTGTGATAACGGGAAAAGGATGGCAAGGAACTGGTAGCATAACGCAAGGTATAGGTTATTATAACTGGACATTTACCAATGGAACCAGTGGCAGTACCACGATCAGTCTAAACCCGGATGGAAGTATTACTGGCCAGGTGATGGGACCTGCTGACAAAGAAGGGCTAAACTGGCGATATATTGCAAAAGCGATTTCCAGACCCCAAAAAAACTGTGGCGTTACAGTTGACGACATAATTACCAGGGGGGACAGGCATGATTATTTTCACTTTAAGAACAACTGCGGTTTTGACCGAACTGCAAATGTTTGCGTGACGACATTTGATGACACAGGTAAACCGATAAAAAATTTAAAGTCGGTTGTTGTGCCTGCCAATAATTACGCCGATCTTGAATACAAATTGACGGATCGAAAGGGGAGTTACAGTTTTACGGTCGATACAGCAGTTCCCTGTCAATAGAAGATCCATTACCAAGACATAGAACGAAATATCCGAATGAAGCCTTCAAACATTTTAGAGATCACCAGTCTTGATGATGGCTGGTGCGATAAAGACCACGTGTTGTTGCATGCCTGCTTTCAGTTGTTGGTTGATTTCGTGGAAAAAGAAATGTTGCCACAGGATTATCCCGATTGGGAAGCAACACCTGAAACAAGTAATGCAAGAAAAGAGATCGAAGCGCTGTATACTTGGTGGCAGGAATGGAAGAAGGAGGAATCAAATAAAAGCACATCATTTCGCGAAGATGAAAAAAGATATCACAAAGAAAACGAGATGTTGAAAAGGCTTATTGATGTGCGGATGTTTCTCTGGACCTGAGAAATATGCTTACATGGTTTAACATTTCCAAAGCAATAAAAAACAAACTATCCGTTTTAACGATATGAAAAAATATTTCTGCCTCTTGCTGCTCAGCACTGCCTTCTCTGCAATTCATGCTCAAAATAACCTCCTCATCCGTCACGACACAACCACGTTGAAGGCCGGGGACTGTGAATGGATCATCAAATCATTGGTAAAGAATGATCCGAGCCTGACCCATGAATTGGGAAAACCTTTGTCGCTGTTCCTTCTCGGTGCTATTGAAAAAGGAAAGATCAAGGCCTTTGATGCTATCAGCAACAAGCCTATTCCTGCAAAAAAGATTCTTACCTGGAATCTTCCCGCTGATTCACTAATGACAATGGACGAGGCAGGTAATGAAAAACTCATTGCGATCCAGCGTGAGCATTCAAGTGATAAGATAGATGAGGTGCGCCTGTTTCATGATTGGTATCTCGACGTTGCTACAGGAAAATTGCAGTCGGTAATAAAGTGGATAGAATTAAGGGAGCAGATATATACCAGTACGGGTTTGTTTCTCGGCTATGCAGCACTCTGCAGGATCTATTATTGATCAAGCTTCAGTTGCTTTTTTATTTTAGCTGGAAGTTTTTCTTTTACCAGATCATAGGACTGCTTTAAATATTTCTTCCATTCCGCAGTTTTCATTTTATTGATATCATCAATGAATACCCATTTGTATTTGGCCACATAAGGCGCAGGCTTGAATCCGGGACGATTGCACATTTCGTCGAATTCTTCATCCGTAACTTTAAATGAAGCGCTTGTTGGGGATTCATCCAGTCCTGCTACACAAAACATTTTACCTCCAATTGAAAATACGAGGTCATGTCCCCATTTAATGTCTTCGGTAACGCCGACCAGGGAGCGACAGATAGATTGAATGTCTTCGATATTCATGGACGCAAGATATTCTATTTCACTTTGATCATTGCTTTCACCTGTTGCGTAGATAAATTTTGCAACCTCACATAATACACACCCGCAGCCAATGCCCCGCTATCGAATGCATAGGTATAGGAACCAGCCGTAAGATCGGCATCAACAGGCGTTGTAATGAGGCGGCCCATCGTATCGAATATTTGTAAAAGCGTGTGGCCACCATCGGTTTTATAAACGATCTTGGTGGATTGCACAAATGGTGTTCCCCATATTTCGAGATAGCTGTTGCCGGATGTATTGGGCGCAATAATGCAACCTGAATTATTTACCAACGGAAGGCTTTGAAAATTCTGCAGCATGATCTGTTGCAGGTCGGCGTTCTTCACACAAAGCCAATTCTCCAGCAAAGTTGCATACACACTTCTGAAATCGTATTGCATCGGCACATTGTCGTTCACGGTAACATTTGTTGGGATTGTCGGGTTATTTCCCAACACACCCGGCATCACGTTCTTGCCAAATAAAAACATTGGCGCCGCAGCTCCATGATCAGTTCCTTCGCTGCTATTGCTTTTTATACGACGTCCGAATTCTGAGAATGTCATTCCCACTACCCTATCTTCAATGTTTAAAAATTTCAGATCATCCTGGAAAGCCTTGATGGCATCACTAACATTTTTTAAAAGATTGGCATGCGTTCCGGTTGTTGTATCAGTAGTGTTCACCTGTAGTGAGTGCGTATCAAAACTTCCATAGCTCACCATGTACACTCTTGTCTGCAATCCGCCTTTCACCAACCTCGCTACGATCTTCAGTTGATCGGCCAAAGAATTATTTGAAGGATATACAGCCTGTTGCAACACATTGGCAGCCGCAGCTTTCACCACTGTGGCATATTGCGATGTTTGTTTGGCTACCAATCGCACATATTGTAATTCTTTTCCTGCATTATTATTTGGTGCAGGATCTTCTACACCACTTAGCAAATTATAAAAGCTGGTAGGATTGCTGATGCTCATGCCCATGCTCACTGAAGGTCCCTGGAAAGTGAGTGAAGTCGTTGAACCTATTTGGATACCCAGCGGATCAGGTGTTGCCGCATTTGGATAACCCACAGGAAAATTTGGATATTCATAATTCAAATACCTTCCCTGCCATCCGCTACTCAACACCTGGTTGCTATCCGAAGCACTCATCCAAATATCCGTTGCACGAAAATGTGAAAAGCTGGGCGTGGGATAACCAACTGCCTGTATCACTTTCAACTTGCCTTCATCATACAATGCTTTCATTCCACTCATCGCAGGATTCAAGCCGGTTGTTGCGGTAAGTGGCAATACACTGTTTTGAGGAATGGCGATATTGTTCCTTGCATTAAAATAAGCGCTGTAATTATCAAGCGGTATCACCGTATTCAATCCATCATTACCACCGCTCAACTGAACGATCACCAATACATGATCGCTTACTGGCGAGCCGGCAAACAATTGCATCAACGGCGATTCAGCGCCAAAAGTTCTTAACGAAAAGCCATTGAGCAGTGCCGGCAATACCGTTGCCGGGACAGTGTTTCGTAAAAAATCTCTTCTTTTCATTTTCAATTATTTTATGAAAATTTTAGCTCCCCTTTAGGGGATGGGGGCAATCAAGACAATTGATATTCCGCCAGTTTCATCAGGTACATATACAGGCTCTGCAATTTTGTCTTCACGATATTTGCGTTCACCATATCATTCGGGTTGGCTATCCATGCATTCCAGGCATTGGTCCAATAATAATCACTTGTTTGTCCACCGAGAATGATATCCTTTTTCAATTGATCCATGGAAGTTTGCGTTAACGGCAGGCGAAATAAATAGATGATCGAATCACTGATCAGTTTATTTGGATCTCCAGGATTGGGCAATGATTTGGCAAATGTTGTTGCATCGGTCTTGATGGTCTTTCCTCCTCTTGTATAGCCCGAGGTTAGCATCTGGTCGCTGAACTGGTTGCGTTTTGGAAAAGTATCCGAATTGATCCATATCTCGTGAAACTGTGGCGCCTGGTAATAGGCCGCCCACCCGGCAACGTTAGGCGGATCGCCGAGATTTTGTTGGAAAGAGAAAGACAGTTGCCAGATGATCTGCCATGTATTGTAAGCTCCTATCCAATCGGTGCTTGCATCGGGAAATACCACACTGAATTCCCTACACAAACCGCAGATGATATCCACCGGGCTTTTGATAAGGCAGCCCTGGTTGGCCACATCAAAGAAGTGTTCGCTTTTGAACAAGGTATCCAGCACAGGTTTGATATCATAATTATTCGATCTGAATATCTGCGCCAGTGGAGCGATAACATTTGCTTCCGTTGTTGCATCAATGTCGTAATAAACGAACCAGCGATACAATTTGCGGCAGATATGCATCGATACATCATTCACTGAAAATATCATGTTCAACAGATCAGTGAGTTCAAGGTCTCCTGCCGTAGCACCCGTTCTCCCGGTGATCACTGTGTTTCCATAAAAAGAAGAGAATGTTTTGTTGGCAGTATCATGTCTTGATGGCGTGAACTTTGCAAGATTAGTATTGCCATCGATCTGCCAGCCGGTCAACACTCTTGCTGCAGCTTTTACATCCGCTTCACTGAATCCTTGTGTAGCATTATCTGCTCCCTTTCCTACGGTAAATAATTCCTGCAGTTCACGTCCAAAATTTTCATCCGGTGCTGTATTGGTATTGAGATAACCATTTTGGTAAACGAGCATTCCGGGATCAAGCGCCACTTCCCGTGTCATTTGTTTGAAATTGCCTAGTGCATTTTTACGCAACACCGCATTATTCTTATAACTCCAGATCGCTCGCGGTATCGCATCCATTTCAGTAGAGAAATGATTATGCCAGAATACGGTCAACTTCTCCAGCACATTCCTTTCCTGTGTTAAGATGCGGCCATACCACCAATTCTTGAAATTGGTATTCCGCGCCGAATTGATAGTACCGTCATTCGTATTGGTGTTCACCCAGGTTTGTCCCGATGCAATGGCATTATCCGGATCTGTGGGATCGGATGAATTGCCATAGGTCTTTACCGGTGCCGCCGGTTGTAATTGTGCTGCAGAAACATTCAGCAATGCATCAACGGCCTGTGTCATTGTCATCGCTTTAAAGAAATCTACGTCGGCCTTTACAGCGCCAAACATGGTTCTCTTTAAAAGATGAATGACCTCATTGGTTGTCCACGGACCCGTATAAGGATTGATGCCGCTTAGCACACGTGAAGGCGATGCAAATACAGGTGCCTTCAAAGTTTTTTTTGTTTTGCCGGCAGTAAGAAAGTCTCTTCTATCCATAGCAGTTGTTTTTGGATGGGAGGAAAATAATTTGTTATGACCTGATCGAACTGGAAAGGTTTAATAGGGAGGGCGATCAATTATATGTTTGATGCTAAAAATAGGTAGAATGCAGCTTGGAAAGGCTTTTCAAGTATGCTTTTATAGAAGACGAGGTTTGAACCTCAGATTAGCCTGGCTAACTGGGTACACTGAATTCAATATCAAGGATCAGGTGAATCAGTTGATCAGGCTAATCTGAGGTTCTCCTCTTTGAAACGACGAAATATACCAATGTATTGGTATAGGTGGCGGTATGGATTGCGTTACATTTGGTAGTCATTCTATTAAATAACCAGTTTATGTTAAAACGAGGGCCTGTTAATTGTGTCATTGCATTATCAATGGCATTAATGATAATGCCGGTATTGTCCCTGGATGCCCAAACACCTGTGGGTAAGGACATGGGGGCTTCTCCTTGTTATTCCTGCCCAAAAGCAACACCGAGCCAACCTGCCGCAACAACTAACAACAGCAGTGTTCCGCAACTTTCAGCAGCCGACCGGATAAAGGAAGAAGCCAGAACTATCAATACGTCGGGCCTAAATTCCTTTAAGAACGAGGATTGGGTCAATGCCATCGCTTTTTTTCAGCAAGCAGTAGATAAAGACCCCGGCAATAAAACGTACCAGGATAATCTTGCAAATGCAAAAGCCAAGTTAGACTATCAACAATATCGTCAGCGACAAGATCAACAAGCGATCAACATGAATAAAACTGCTGTAGCTAAGATGCAGCAATCTGTTCAAAATTTTGCGCAGGCACTGAATGCTATTCCTTCAACTAATGGCTCGAATTCAGCTACAGTTGTCGGTAATACAACAACTACTACTACCAACGGTTTGCAATTTGGAGATCCCAATGTGGTGGATACCCGCGTTCCATCCGGTCTGCCAAAGGCCTTGGATGATGCCATCGCAGGAGCCTACGGAAAGGCTCCAGCAGGTGTCAGTGATAGAGTTAGCAAAGGCTTCCAGGCAGTTCAGATCAAAGATTGGAAGGTTGCAAGAGCATGGTTTGGGGATGCACTAAGACTCGACCCGGATAATGAAGGGTTAAAAAAATTTATTGAGCTTTGCGATTACTCTCCACAAACGAAAACACCAACAAGCAATGCACCCGCTCCGATTGTAGTGCCTGGTCCCAACACGCCATCGGCGGCAGAGTTAAATAATTTCTTCAAAGAATTCAATCTTGGTGTTTTTTCAAATACGCCCGCTAAAGTCATTCAGTATGTACGGTCGATGTCGGCTGACGAGTTTAGAAAATATTTGAATGCCAACCTGAGCAACACCCAGCTGAATGATATTATGTTCGATAACCTGATAAAGGTTGTTGCCCAACAGAGCCAATAAATAATGTTCTATACTTCCCCGCCATGTTCAGAAAATATTTTTTTGCGTTGCCTTTGTGCGGTCTTCTAATTCTAAGTATTGCAGCAAGCAAAGTGGTTGGACAAACCACTGACGCCAAATCTGTTTTACCCGCAGCCGCAAGAGAGTCATTCGACAAAGGCATCGTGGCTGCAAAAATTCCAGACTACCTATTAGCTTCACGTCATTTTGAAGACGCGAGGAAAATAGCTCCGGAATCTTCTGAGATATTTTTTAATCTCGGTTTGGCAGAATCAAAGATCCCCGGCCGGGAATTAAGAGCCATTAGTTGGTTTGACGCATATCTTTCTGCCAACCCAAACACAGCAAATGGGGCAGCTATAAAAGATCTCATTGTTGAGTTGAGTAAAAAAAACAAGATCAACATATTGCTGATGCTCGATATGCTGGAAGAAGTTCTTAAGCAATCGGCAACCTGGAAAAACATAGAACAGGTAGCTGAGTTAAGAATAAAAGTTAGAGATATCGATGGAGCAAAAAGAATAATCAATGGATATGATGTTAAAAGAGGAAATAGGGGCATGGAAATAAAAAATGCGGTGCTATTACACATCATTCAGTCGCAGGTCGCGGCAGCTGATACTTTGGGTGCCCGTATTAGTTTAACAGCGGCGACGAATGCTGATTTTTTCTTGCCAGGGGACAAAGTACATACACTTTCCGATCTTGCCATACTACAAATGAATATGAAGGATAGTGTGGCCGCCCGCAATACTTTTACAAAAGCAATAGACTTCATCACAAGCCACTGGAATGATCTTACTAGTTATAGAGGTGCTCAAATACAATTGTTAGTTGGTGTTGCCAAAGCTCAGTTCAAAGCCGGTGATATACGGGGCGGAGAAAATACTTTGACCATGGCATTAAAAAGCGCTGTCTTATTTGAGAAGGATGAAGATAAAAGGTCAGCCCAAATGAAAATAGAAGCGATCTATCTTGAACAAGGTTATTTTGAAAAAGCCAAAAACATTATCGAAAGTATTGAGCATTGGGAATATGATTGGGAGAAACAATATTATATAACACTGGTCCAGATAGCCATTAGTAAAAAACAAAAATCAGAAGGAGACATACAAGGCGCGCTGCAAACTGCCGGACAGATTCAAGTGTATAATTTTGATAAAAGTGGAATGCAAGTGGAGATCGCAGCGTTTCAATTCAATTCGGGTGATATTGCAGGAGCAAGATCTACGCTGTCTTTGGCCAAAGCAACTGCTGAATTGATGGATGATAAAGAAAAATATAAGATCACTTCTTTAACCGCGATTGCGATAGTCCAGGCGAAAATGGGTGATATTAACGAAGCAAAAGCAACTCTCAAACGTGCTGATAAATTATCTGACAAAATTCCCAAAAACGACCCGGGAGCATTCGGTCGTGATGTCTGGGCTGATAGGAAGAATGCACAAGCGGATGTTGCCAATGCCAAACAAAGACTCATTGACATGGTAAATGGAAAGCAAGCACCTGCTAAGGTCGATCCGCTTCCTGTTGCCAGGTTAGATCCGAAAAATTTCTTTCCAGCACAGTGGGATCCGAAGCTTGGAATTCACGTGACTTGAAGTC
>JADMIO013034857.1_pt1 | contig 63855 bp, 53 predicted proteins | sample 8958161 | NCBI WGS metagenome assembly JADMIO01 (sample SAMN16585339, study PRJNA669376) | soil metagenome | isolation source: Crop rotation soil | place: USA: Cullars Rotation, Alabama | collected 2011
TCGGCCAGACCGGCGTCTACGAGTTCCCGAACGGCCCCGATGTCCCGGTCGTCGCAAACGGCGCACCGGTCATGCAAGAGATCAAAGTGACGGCGGCTGCGGCGCAGGGCGGCACGCCGACCGGCTCGATCAGCGTGTCGGATCAGGCGGTCAAGGATGGCACGATCACGGTCAGCAAGGCGTCGATCTCGCAGGACGGCTGGATCGTGGTCCACAAGGCTGGCCCGGACGGCAAACTGCTGCTGACGCCGGTGATCGGCCAGACGCAGATCAAGGCCGGCGATAGCAGCAACGTGGTCATCAAGCTGACCGAAGCGGTGGCGGTTGGCGCGCCGCTGTGGCCAATGGTGCATATCGACGTCGGCCAGACCGGCGTCTACGAGTTCCCGAACGGCCCCGATGTCCCGGTCGTCGCGAATGGCGCACCGGTCATGCAAGAGATCAAAGTGACCGCAGCCGACGCACCAACGCAGCTGCCACGAACCGGCGGCGAGAGCGCGCCGATCGGCCTGGCGCTGAGCGCGCTGGTGCTGCTCATCGCAGGCGCATTGATCACACGACGCATGCGCAGCGCATAGCTCTTGCGCATCCCACGAATAATGAAAGGCCGAGGGAGCCAGCTGCAGCTGGCTCCCTCGGCCTTTGTGATCGCCCGAGGCCGACTATCGGCTATCGGCTATTTCCGATCAGTACCCACCCGCCCAGGCCAGGTAGCCGAAGTACTTGCCGGCGACTGGGTGGAGCGGGTCGCCATTGAAGCCGTTGGTGGCAGTCGCGTGCGCCTGCGCATCCGCGCGGATCTTCTGGACGATCTGCGCTGGCGTCATCCCCGCGCAAGGGCCAGCCGCGCCGCCGTTGCCGATACACAGCGCCACCACGCCGCTCAGATGCGGCGTCGCCATGCTCGTGCCCGAGATCGTATTATAGCTGCTGCCCTTCCACGTCGAATTAATGCACACGCCAGGGCCGGCGACCGTATGATTGATCGTCGCCGCCGACACCGCGTAGTTCGAGAACGACGCGAAGGTGTCATCGCCCTCGCTTGTCAGGCAGGCTGGTGCGCCGCCGGTGCCGCCCGATGCGCCGTCGCTGTCCGACATCGCCGTGACGGTCAGCACCTCGGGGTAGGACGCGGGCGTAGTCGTGTCGATGTCGGCGGTGCTGTTGCCGGCTGCGACCACGTAGGTTACGCCAGCTGCGACCGAGTTGCAGATCGCTGTGTGCATCGCGTCGCTGTTCGTGTGCCCGCAGTTGTTGTCGTTCGTGCCGGTGCCGCCCAGGCTCATGCTTGCGACCTTAATATTGTTCGCGGCGGCGTTCGCCGTCACCCAATCAATGCCGCAGATCACCTGCGAATTCGTGCCGCTGCCGAGCGCGTTCAGCACCTTAACGGCGTAGAGCTTGGTGCCCGGCGCAACACCGACAACACCCGAGCCATTGTTCTTGGCGGCGATCGTCCCCGACACATGCGTGCCGTGGCCATTGTTGTCGTTCGCCTGGAGCAGCGAGAGGACGCAATTCTTACCGTTGACGGCGTTCAGATCGGGGTGGTTGAGCTGAATGCCCGTGTCGATCACGGCGACGTTAATATTGCTGGCCTGGTGAACCGTCGTGGTCGTGGCGGCCCCGATCCGGCGAACGCCAGTGGGGGCGCTGTCGCCGGCCACGATCGGCACAGTGCCAATCGCATGAACCTCGCGATCAACGCTCACGAACGCGACCTCGGGGTCGGTCTTGAGCCGCGCGACCTGTGCTGGCGTCAGCTTGGCCGCGAAGCCCCGCAGCGCCGTCGTATATCGAAAATCGCTCGTGAAGGCGTGCGCACGCTCAAGCCGATCAGTGGTGCTATCCACGCTGGTGGTTCCGACCGAGTTGCGCAATACAACGATGTAGCCTGCGCGGCTCTGAGCTGCGGCGGGTGTGCTAAAGAGCAGCGTCGCGAAAAGCAATCCGACAATCGTGATCAGGGTAAACAACCGACCTTTGAACATGACTAAGCCTCCTTCGGATTTGATTTACATCCGGGGAACATGTGCTAATCGGTATATGGCTGATGCAACAACGGAGCTTCGCTATGCGCTAGAGGGCACACCTCCTACTAAAACTGGCTCGCAGCTTTGCCGCAGATACCATCATTCATCATTCATCTATTCGGCAAAATAGCTCGGACGGAGTATAGCAAATGATGTGCCAGGATTTGGCTGTTTCCAGCGAGCACCTCCGAACTACGCCGCTCGTTTTCCTCAGCAAAATCAAGACACCAAGGCAGCAAGCCTTGGTGTCTTGGTGAGGAACGCTATCGCCGCTTCGGCAGCGCGCATCAGGCCGCTGCCAGCACCTGATCGCGATACGCCAGCGAGACCGAGCGCAGCCGCTCGATCAGCGGTGGCAGCACATCGAGCACATAATCGATATCGGCCTCGGTCGTGGACGTGCCGATCGTGAAGCGGACCGAGCCGATCGCACGCTCAGCCGGCATGCCCAGCGCCAGCAGGACATGCGACGCCTCCAGCGAGCCGCTCGTACACGCCGAGCCGCTCGATGCGGCGATGCCGTGCTGGTCGAGCAGCAGGAGCACGCTCTCGCCCTCAACATAATCGAAGGCGACGTTGACATTGTTAGGCAGTCGCTGCGTCGGGTGGCCGTTGAGATAGCTGTGCGGGATGCTCTCTAACAGCCCGGTCAGCAGCCGCTCGCGCAGCACCGCGCACTGGGCGGCATACTGCTCACGCTGCTCCTCGGCCAATCGCAGCGCCGTCGCCATCCCAACGATCCCAGCGATATTCTCGGTTCCAGCTCGTCGCCGACGCTCCTGACCGCCGCCATTGATCTGCGGCAGCAGAGGGGTTCCGTGCCGGACATACAGCACGCCAACACCCTTGGGGCCATAGAACTTGTGCGCGGCGAGCGAGAGCAGATCGACGTTCAGCTCACGCACGTTCAGCGCGAGCGACCCAGCCGCCTGGACCGCGTCGGTGTGCAACGGTACGCCATGCTCGTGGCAGATCGCGCCGAGCTGGGCCAGCGGCTGAATTACCCCCATCTCGTTATTCGCATACATGATCGAGACCAGCACCGTGTCGGGGCGCAGCGCCGCGCGCAGTGCCTCGGGGCTGACCAGCCCGCCGGCATCGACCGGCAGCACCGTGACCTCGAACCCAAACGCCTGGAGATACTCGGCGGAATGCAGCACCGCGTGATGCTCAATCGCGCTCACCACAATATGCGCGCCCTTGCCGGCCTGCCGTTGCGCCAGAGCGACGCCCTTGATCGCCAGATTATCTGCATCGGACCCGCCGCCCGTGAAAATGATCTCCTTGCGGCTCGCGCCAAGCACCGCCGCCACGGTCTCGCGTGCGTCGTCGAGCGCCTCCAGCGCGGTGCGGCCCAGCCGATGAATGCTCGAGGGATTACCGAACTGCTCGGTAAAATAGGGTAGCATCGCGGCGACGACCCGTTCATCGACGGGCGTAGTCGCCGCATGATCCAGGTAGATCTGTCGCTCGATCATAGCAACGCCTCCTTAAATATCGCGTGGATTGTAACACCCTGACGAAGCGGGCGTCAACCTATTTCCAGGCTACATCACAGTCGGGGAGCGCGAGGGCGTTGCCCCTCGCACACCCTTTTCGGTAGGGTTCCGAGCGGCTGCGCCGCTCGGAACCCTACCGAGAGAATAATTCGGGGAGACTGAAGACACAGAAACAGACTGAGAACGGTAGGATACAGCATCTTCCTACCAGTCCCCAGTCTGTTTTGCGTTCCTTGCCGAACGTCTCGCGCCCTTAACCGCAATACCTTTCAAATAAGGACATATTCGCGCTGGCGCGCCTCCAGGCACGCCCGTCCTGGTTGCGGCGGCGCTAGCTCCACCACCGTCGGCGCTTGCACCACCACCGCATCCTCAAACGAGCCCTGCGGCTTGGCTGGCCGCAGATGTTCTGGGCGTTTGAGCTTATAGTTCGACATCTTGCGCTTGACTACCCGCGCATTCGAGCGCGTGCGCCGCTCTGGCATCCGCTTGGCCGCGATGTCGTGCAGCAGCCGCTGATACAGCGCCTGCTGCTCTCTCGCGCTCACTAACTGAAACTCCGGCACCGCATCGCGCACAATTTCCAGCGCATGCACAAAGCTCAAGCGATCCGGATCGACATCCACGCTCAACGCCGCCTGGTGCATCAGCGTCCGCACGGCATAGTGCGCCAGCAGCACACCATACAGCTCCTGGATCACGCCCAGTGGCGTCAGGCTGCGCAGCGTACGTCCGACCAGCCGTTGATGCGTGTCGATCTCATCAATCACCAACTCGATCTCCCAGCGCTCGTGATACGCGCAGGCCAGCGCGTGCGCAGGTGCGAGACGCGGGTTCAATACCGTGGTGAGCAGCCGATGCTGCTCGCCATAGCCCGGCAGCACTGGATCGCTAATCGTATAGCTGATCACGCGCACGAGCATCCGTTCGCCCCGACCACGGCGCTGGTCGTCCGATGGTAGCAAATACGCCAGCACTGAGCCATCGGGCAGCGTGCGCAGTGGCAGCGGCTTGATGTGCGCGGGCAGACGGCTCAAGACGTGTGCCCCGCGCTGGCGCGCCGCCAGCAGCATCGCATAGGCATGGAAGCCGCGATCCCACATAACCAGCATGCCACGCTTGAGAGAGCGCAGCACGCGAAAGCCGCCGTGCCGTTCGCTGGTATGGCAAGGCCAGAAGCCAGCATCGACCACGGCGTGGGTGCCACACTCGACCAAGTAGACACCCTGGATTTGCGGGAAGGCGCCCTCGCCGCGTGCATTGTGATGCCGTCCAAAAGCGGACGCATTGGCCGGCGTATCGGGGAGATCTTCAGTGGTGCCATCGATGGCCATCAGGCGCAAGCCGAACAACCAAGCACCACGGGTGTCGGAGGTGGCAAGCGGGCGGCAGAGCTGCTTGAACAGCGCGACCACGGGTCGCGCACCGAGTTGCTGGCGACGATAGGCAATCGCGCTGTCGGAGGGCAAGGCGATCAACGGGTCGGGCCAGAGCAAGCGCAGACCGCGAGCGAGTTTGCGAAAGACGCCACTGATCGCGACGGAGGGATACAGATGCAAGGCAATGACCAGCCAGACGGTCAAGGCGGCGGTCAGACGGCGGACGCGCACTTCGGCCACCCGTTCGTGCGCGATCACAGCGTCGATCGTGTCGGCGGGGATGACCGAAGAGAGCGCATCGATAGTCAAGGCACGAGTGAAGTTGCATTCGGCGTCAATCTGGCGTATGCTAAAACCCATGAGGTGACTCCTGTGGTCAGACTTTTGATGGTAGCACGCAAAAGTATGCCACAAAAGTCGCCTCACTGCTTATTTGAAAGGTATTGCCCTTAACCGGCCTGTGGCGCAACCGGCGCATCTGCTATTTCAACCGGCGGTGGCGGTGCCGGCAACAGATCGATCGACTCGCGGGCACGCCAGCACGCCGCGAAATGACCATCGCCATAATCGACGAAAGGCGGCTCCTCGACCTTGCACTTCTCGATCGCGATCGGGCAGCGCGTATGGAAATGGCAGCCGCTCGGCGGGTTGAGCGGGCTGGGCACATCGCCCTCAAGGATGATCCGCTTGCGCCGCTTCTCGACCTTCGGATCGGGGATCGGCACAGCTGAAAGCAGCGCCTGCGTATACGGATGCATTGGCACGCTATAAAGCGTCTTGCCATCGGCCAGCTCGACCACTTTGCCCAGATACATCACCGCCACGCGATCGCTGATATGCTTGACCACCGCCAGCCCGTGGGCGATGAACAGATAGGTCAGCCCCAGCCGATCCTGCAAATCCTCAAGCAAATTGATGATCTGCGCCTGAATCGACACATCGAGCGCCGAGACCGGCTCATCGCACACGACAAACTCCGGCTCGACTGCCAACGCGCGCGCCACGCCGATACGCTGCCGCTGACCACCCGAAAACTCGTGCGGATAGCGGTTGACGAAATAGGGATTCAAGCCAACCAGCTGCAACAGCTCCTGCACCCGATCGCGCACATCCTTGCCCTTGCGCAAATTGTGTACGCGGATCGGCTCGCCGATGATGTCGCCAACGGTCATGCGTGGGTTGAGCGAGGCATACGGGTCCTGAAAGATCATCTGCACCTTTCGGCGCATATGCCGCATCTCCTCGCCACGCAGCTTGGTCAGGTCCATGCCGTTGAACAGCACCTCGCCGCTGGTCGGGCGGTAAAGCTGCAAGATCGCCCGACCAGTGGTCGATTTGCCACAGCCGCTCTCGCCGACTAGCCCCAGCGTCTCACCCTTTTTGATATTAAAGCTGACGCCATCAACCGCCTTGACGGCCCCAACCTGACGCTGCAAGATGATCCCCTTCGTAACGGGAAAATACATCTTGAGATCACGCACCTCGACCAGATCGTGCGTCCCATTCCCCTGTACTGCCATATTGTCCTCTTCAGATTATGTTCGTCAAGCGATCTCGGCTAGCTCAACCGGTCGCTGCGCCTCCGGGATCGGTGTATCGAGTGTAATATCGAAGAGGCACGCGGCTCGATGATTCTGCCCGACTGCACGCAACGGCGGGGTTGTCTGATCGCAGGAACCGGCGACGAAATAGTCGCAGCGCGGGCTGAACGGACAGACCGCCGGCAGATTAATCAGATCAGGCGGCAGACCGCGAATCGGCGTAAGTTTGCGACCCTCCTGCTCGTCCAGTCGCGGGATCGACCGCAACAGACCGATCGTATATGGCATACGCGGGTTGCCAAAAATCTCGCTCGTGACACCTTCCTCGACCACACTGCCGGCATACATCACGTTCACCCGGTCGGCCATACCAGCGACCACGCCTAAGTCGTGGGTGATGATAATCACGGCGGTGCCGAGATCATTTTTGAGCCGATTGATCAGCTCAAGAATCTGCGCCTGAATCGTCACGTCGAGCGCGGTTGTCGGCTCATCGGCGATCAGCAGCTCCGGGTTGCACGAAAGCGCCATCGCGATCATCACGCGCTGGCGCATCCCGCCCGAAAACTGGTGTGGGTAATCATCGAGACGCCGGTCACCGCTCGAGATCCCGACCATGCCAAGCAGATCGACTGCGCGCTTGCGGGCCTCGCTACCACTCATCTTCATGTGCAGCTCAAGCGATTCGGTGATCTGCCGACCGATCGTAAGCACCGGGTTGAGCGACGTCATCGGATCTTGGAAGATCATCGCGATCCGATTGCCGCGCACATGGCGCATCTCCTCCTCGCTATATTCGAGCAGATTATCGCCATCGAAAATGATCTCGCCGGTGATCTTGCCAGGTGGGGTTGGGATCAGTCGCATCACCGAAAGCGAACTTACGCTCTTACCAGATCCGCTCTCGCCGACGATCCCCAACGTCTCGCCACGATCCACCTGAAACGAGACATTGTTGACCGCCTTAACGATCCCGTCCTGGGTTTTGAAGTGCGTCTCCAGGTTGCGAACTTCAAGAAGTGGCATAGGAATTCCTTTGAAGCATACACAGCGTATACTCAGGCGGTCGCTTCGTTGGGCTTCTCGATGATGTTGGCCGCTCGCTTCACGTCGTCGGCGAAATGGCAGGCCGACCAGTGATTGGGCGATTTCTCCTCGAACGGCGGCACAACCTGCTTGCAAATATCCTGAGCCATCCAGCAGCGCGGATGGAACCGGCAGCCGCTCGGCGGATTAAGCGGGCTGGGCACATCACCCTGCAAAATAATGCGATCACGCCGCCCGCCTGGCTTCGGTCGTGGGATCGCCGACATCAGCGCCATCGTATACGGATGCTTTGGATTGCGGAAGAGATCCTCGCGTGTTGCCAGCTCGACCATCTTCCCCAGATACATCACCGCCACGCGATTTGAGATATGCTCAACGACGCTGAGATTGTGCGCGATAAAGATATACGTCAGTCCGAACTCGGTTTGCAAATCCTTGAGAATATTGAGCACCTGCGACTGGATCGACACATCCAGCGCCGATACCGGCTCATCGCACACCAGCAGCTTGGGGCGCAGCGCCAGCGCACGCGCGATCCCGATCCGCTGCCGCTGGCCGCCCGAAAACTCGTGCGGATAGCGCCGTGCATGATAATCCTCAAGGCCGACCTTGCGCAAGTAATTGACGACGATCTCTTTGCGCTCGTTCTTGGTGCCGATACCATGCGCCTCCAGGCCCTCCGAGATGCTTTCGCCGACGGGCATGCGCGGATCGAGCGAAGAATACGGGTCCTGGAAAATGATCTGCAAATCGCGGCGGGCGCGCTTGAGTTCATTCCCCTTGAGCGCAAACAAGTTCTCGCCCTGAAACAGCACCGTCCCCTTCGTCGCCGGAATCAGCCGCAAGATCGTACGACCAACTGTCGTCTTACCACAGCCCGACTCCCCGACCATGCCCAGCGTTTCGCCCTTTTTCACGGCGAAACTCACATCGTCCACCGCCTGCACTTGGCCCTGCACCCGTTGCAACACACCGCCGCGCACCGGAAAGTATTTGTACAGGTGTTGCACATCTAGCAGAACCTCGTCCTGTTTCCCGTTGACTTCCTGGGCGGACGCTGCGGCGTGTTCCAGCGTTGGTTCGACAGCGACTTGGCTCATTCGAATTCCTCTTCAGTTATGCTAGGCCTTGCGCGACCCAGCACCGAACCGTATGGCCGGGAGCCACTTCTGTGAGTTCGGGCTCTTGTTCCAGACAGATCTGACAGTTGTGCTCGATCCGCACCTGGCAGCGTGGTGCGAATTTACAACCTGGCGCCGCATTAATCAAGTTCGGCACCGAGCCAGGAATCACATCCAGCCGCTCCTTGATCTCGCCCAGCACCGGGATCGACCCCATCAGCCCGATCGTATAGGGATGTCTGGGGGTATCAAACAGCGTCTTGACATCGGTCTGCTCGACGATCCGCCCCGCATACATCACGGCCACACGCTCGCAGGTCTCGGCCACCACGCCCAGATCGTGTGTGATCAAGATCACCGCAGTGTCGATGTCGTCCTTGAATCGTTCTAGCAGATCCAAGATCTGTGCCTGGATTGTCACATCGAGCGCGGTCGTCGGCTCATCGGCGATCAGCAGCTCGGGATTACAGGCCAGCGCCATCGCGATCATCACGCGCTGGGCCATCCCGCCCGACATCTCGTGCGGATACGAGTAGACGCGCCGTTCAGGAGCAGGCACGCCGACCATGCGCAGCAGCTCAATCGCGCGCGCCCAGCCCTTTTCCTTGCCGGTCTTATGGTGGATATCGAGCACCTCGGCGATCTGGTCACCGACACGGAAGACCGGGTTGAGGCAACTGGTCGGCTGCTGGAAGATCATCGAGATGCTGTTGCCGCGCACCTTGACCATCTCGTCCTCGGTCAGATCAAGCAGGTTGTCGCCATCGAAGAGAATCTCGCCATCAATGATCTTCCCCGGCTGCCCGATCAAGCGCAAGATCGAGAACGACGTCACGCTCTTTCCACAGCCCGACTCGCCGACCAGCCCGAACATCTCGCCGCGTCTGACCTCGAAATCGACGCCATCGACGGCCTTCACAACACCATCCTCGGTGTAGAAATAGGTCTTGAGGCCTTTAACCTCGAGGAGCGGCCGCTCCGTTGTTGTTTGCATATCTGTCGTCCATAGTCGCTGGCCAGTCGTTCGCCGCCGTCAACACCCGATCGCCGCCCGCCGGATTCCAGACAGCCTATCTCACTTCTTGAGCCGCGGATCGAGCGCATCGCGCAGTGCATCGCCGACGAAATTAAACGAGAGCGACGCCAGGAAGATCGTCAACCCCGGCACGAACGCACGCCATGGCTGAACGAGCATAAAATCGCGCACATTATTGAGCATATTGCCCCAGCTTGCCGACGGATTCTGCACGCCGAAGCCCAGGAACGACAGCGCCGCCTCGGTGATGATCACACCGCCGAAGTCGAACGTGGCCGAGACGATGATCGGTGCCAGCGCATTCGGGATCATATGCTTGGCGATGATCTGCCAGTCCGAGACGCCTAGCGCACGTGAGGCATCGGTGAAATCCATATTGCGCAGCGCCAGCACCTGCCCGCGCACCAACCGCGCGATGCTCATCCAGCCGAAAATAATCAAAATAGTTGCCAGGATCAAAATATTCTCGGCGCGTTCTGGCGTCATCGACCAGATCCAGGCGAAGAAGCGGTTTATGAAACCTGGAATACTGATCGGCAGCCCGCCGCGCAAGTTCATCGCCGACAAGATCAGCAAGAGCGGCAGAATCGGCAGCGACAGCATGAAATCGACCGCGCGCATGGCGATCGTATCGACCCACCCGCCGAAATAGCCCGCCGATGCGCCGACCACCACGCCAACCAGCGTCGCGCCAAAGGTGACAACCGCAGCAAGCAGCAGCGAAATGCGCCCGGCCCACATCAATCGGGTCAGCACATCGCGACCGATCTCGTCGGTGCCGAACCAATGGACCGCATTGGGCTCCAGGTGTGGGCTATCGACAATAGCATTCGGATCGAACGGGCTGATCGCCGGCCCAATGAATGCCGTTGCGAACAAGAACACCAGGATACCGATACCGACGACGGCCAGCCGGTGCTTGCGGAAACGCATCCAGATGACCTGTGCCTGGCTGCTCCCACCAGTAGTAAGAAGCGGTTCGGCAACAACTTGAGGTTGTGCAACAGCCATGACGGCCTCCTATGAGTAGCGAATCCGTGGATCAACCACGGTGTACATAACATCGGCCAGCAAATTGGCACCAACAAAGAGCGCCGACTGCATCATCAGGTAGGTCATCGCCACCGGCCAATCGCTCTGGAATAGACTGTCGATAAAAATCCGCCCCATCCCCTGCCAGTTGAAGATCGTCTCGGTGATGATCGCACCGCCGAAAAGCGTTGGGATCTGCAGCGCGACGATAGTGACCAGCGGGATAAGCGCATTGCGCAGCGCGTGCTTAATGATCACGATTCGCTCGACCAGACCCTTTGCGCGGGCGGTTCGTACATAGTCCTGGCGCATCACCTCCAGCATCGAGGTGCGCGTAAAGCGGCTCCAGGTGGCCATGAACAGCAAGCTCAACGTGACTGCCGGCATGACAATATGCAGAAGCTGATCCACAAGCGAATTGGGCGTGATGCGGCCCAGGATCGGCTCGTTATAGGCGCGCAAGGCGCTGACGCTGCCTGGTGGGAAGTAGGGCAACCCCCACTCTTTGAACTTAAAGCTAAACAGCAAGATCATCATCGTGCCAAGCCAGAAGACTGGCATGGCGATGCCGAAGAATGTCCCAGTAGTGACTAAATAATCAAGCTTCGAATATTGATGCACCGCCGAATAGATGCCGATCGGCACAGCGATCAATAACGAGATCAGCGTCGACAGCAGCATCAGCTTGAGCGTGTTTGGCAGCACCCGCAGCATGATCTGTGCCGTCGGCTCGTGCTCCGAAAGACGCCAGGACTCGCCGAAATCGCCGCGCACGATGCCGTAGCGCTTCGGACGATCGGACTTGTCGGGCAAGCCAACCGCCCAGCGCGTATACGACTGCCAGAGCGGCAAGTCCAGGTCGTATTGCTTTTTCAGGCGTTCGATATCTTCTGGTTTTACGGGGAAGCGGGCATTCTGGCGTTTGGATTCGAGTATCTGCGACAGCGGACCACCAGGCGCGAGGTAGAGCAGACCGAAGATCGCGATAGACAAAGCGATCAGCACAATGACAGATTGGATCAAGCGGCGAATTAAATATGCGGTCATTGATGACTCTCACTAGCTCCTATGCCAAGCGCCCAGCTGCCAACGGATTAATTCCGATCCGTACGGGTGGGAAGGCCCCACCCGTACGGACGTCCGCTTGCCGATGGCTGAACACTTACCAGTCGGAATGATCTGCTTTCAGCAGCACAGACCTACTACTCAGCGAGTTTCCAGGTCTCGACATTCCACGTGAAGTATTCGGTCGAGTCGTTGTGCGTGCCTTCGAGGCCCGGCGCAAAGCCGGTGATGTTCGGTCGAATGAACAGCGGGATCAGCGGGTAGCCGTTCTCGAAGTACTTCTTGAGTGCGACCTCCCAGTCGGCCTTGCGCTTGGTCTCATCCAGCGTCACGAAGTTCGCATCGCTGACTGCGTCCGAAGCCTCTTTGTCGCACCAGCCGGCGAAGTTGTTGCCAGCCAGATTGTTCTCGGGGGTCGGGATCTGGTCGCACGAGGCAATGCCATACCACCAGCCACCCGGATCGACGACGGAGAACACGTTTGCAAACTCAATCGCCTCGAAGGCTCGTCCATACAGACCATCCTTCGAGAAGGTGACCGACGACGGCTGGTAGTTGAGGTCAACGTTGATGCCGACGTCCTTGAGGTTGCTCTGCATGATCTGGGTCGACTTCTGGCGCAGCGAGTTGCCCGAAGTCGTCAGGACGGTGAACGATGCCTTCACGCCATCCTTCTCGCGGATGCCATCAGCGCCGGGTACCCAGCCAGCCTCGTCGAGCAGCTTCTTGGCACCGTCGGGATCAAAGGCGATCGTCCCCTGTGTAGGATCAGACGAGATCATCTGGGGCAGGTGTGGCTGCTCGACCACCGAGGACTGCCCAAAGAAGATCGTATCGACCATCTGCTTGCGGTTAAGCGCCATTGCGATCGCCTTGCGGACCTTGAAGTCCGACAGCAGCGGGTTGGGTGACTTGAGTGTCTTGTCCTTCGGATCATTGAAGTTCAGGTAGAGCATCTCGAAGGAGGCGGCGTTCTTGTCGATCTCAAGCTTGATATCGCCGTTCTTCTCCACCGAGACCAGATACGGATACTGGTCGATCGAGAGGCCGGTGATCGCGCTGCTCGAATCGACATCGCCGCCGATCAGGGCCGACGCCAGCGCGACCGAGTCAGCATAGAACTTATAGGTGATATTGGGGGTCGCCGGTGCAGTACCGGCCCAGTTCGGGTTCGGCACGAAGGTGATGTGATCGCCCTTCACCCACTCTTGCATCTTGTAGGGGCCGAAGCCGATCGGAACTGCGTTCGAGCCGCCGGTGGCGCGCTCGTCCTTCACATAGTCGGCGGCCGAGACGCCAGGGAACTGATGCTCAGGCTGCGGGGCGCCTTCCGGACCGAATACCAGAATCTGGTAGGTCGGGTCGATCGCGCCCGGCACAAGCGACAGCGTCAACGTCGTATCGTCCGTGGCAACATAATCGGACACCAAGCCGCCGGCACCAGGAGCCGAGCCGAGCGGGCAGTAGGTCAGGTCGTTCGCCTCGGAGTCGGGAGAGCAGTTGAGCTTCCACGCGAAGATAAAGTCCTTCGTGGTGAACGGCTCGCCGTCTTCCCACTTCAGACCACTCTTGATCTTGGCGGTGACGACCAGCTGCTTGAGGTTGACATCTTCCGTGCCAGTGATAACGCTCTTGCTGGCAACGTCGAAGTACGGATCGCCTGCCTTCACCGTCACGTCAACCTGTTTGGCCCCACCATTCTCGAACGTCGGCAGCTCGCCATCGACGAGGGTTGGGTTGGGCTGGAATTTGAAGTCGCGGCGAGTGACCAAGCGCGGGCGGAAGATCAGCGAGATCTCAACCTGGATGGCCTGGGAGTTGGCATAGTCAACGAAGCTGCCGGGCTCCTGCCAGGTACCAACGATGATCGTATCCCTGCCGGCGGCGGGGGGAGTCTCGGGAGTCGGTGCCACTATCTCGGCGGTCGGTACCTCAGCGGCAGCGGTCGGTGCCGCGCCAGCGGCGGTCGGTGCCGCAGGGGCCGCAGTCGCCGTCGTTCCACCGCCTGCCGTCGGGACCGGCGCCACTGCCGGAGTGCCACCACATGCAGCCAGGATTGGCAGGATCAGTGCGAGCAGTAGCACAAACGCAAAGCTGCTCCGTAGGTTAAGTCGATTCATCTGAATCGGGCTCCTTTCTCAAGCATCTGTTGGAATTGGTCTTCACGTAACCATACTGCAAAATCGGTTAACGGGACACTTCCGCCATTGTATTGAGTAGGTTCACCTCCTTTCACAGTTGATCAACGCCATAATGAACCATGGGCCAACAGTGGCCCGGCCCAACAGCGATACCTACCCTCGGACGAGAGTAGCGCGGCGAACACGAACTGCTGCGCCTAGCTCACTGCTCGCACCAGCGACATCATATGCCAGCCGAGCAGCCACGCGGCCGGCATCTGATCGCCTGCTCCGTGCTGCCCCGAGTTCAGCCGTTGCGGCGTCTCGATGCGTGCGAACACGCCAGACCATCTGCGCTGCGGCATCTTGATGCGTGCCAGCAAGCCAGACCATCTGCGCTGCGGCGTCTCGATGCGTGCAAACACGTCAGACCATCTGCGCTGCGGCGTCTCGATGCGTGCGAGCAAGCCAGACCATCTGCGCTGCACATCCGACGGCTCATCTGCATCAGCACACAAAGCGTCGCGCAGCATATCTGCTAGCTCGTTGGCTTCGTGCGACTGAGCAGTCAGGTCATTCGTCCACGAGCGCCACGTTGATGCAATGAATATTGATATTTGTGTCACAACTCTGGTAATAGCTGATGGTAACACGCCGTTTTCCCGCTGTCAAGCTAGACGAACACCGGAAAGACAAATCTAAGTAGTCGCTCAGGCCGACAAAACACTGTCGATACCTCGCATTGGCGAAAAGTACGCCGCATATGATTAGGCGACGGCCTGCTGCCATGCCGTCATCGCGATCCGATCCAGGTAATCGGCCAGATCACGCCGTAGCTCGCCATCGTCCGAATCGCGCAGGCGCCAGAGTACACGTTGGACGACCTGGGCATCGAAAGCAATCTGCGCATTGCGCACAGGATCATGGGGATCGAACAAGCCGCCACCGCGTGCATCGAAGCTATTGGCGATATAGGTTGTCAATTCGTGAAGTGTCTGCGTTGTGAACACGACGCCGCCGCGCCAGAGCAGCCGCGATAGCTCAGACGAAGAGCGCAATCGCGCGAACTGATCTGGTCCGAGGATCGTATTCAGCCGGTTGCGTGCGGCCTCGACGTGGTGCAGCGCGGCGCGTAGCCACAGCCGTTGGTAGCCGACTGGTGGTGGTGTGGCAATCGCAAGCGGGCGCTCAACCACCGCTCGCACATGCGGCGTCCGAAATTCGATCAGACCGGCGCGGCGCAGCACGCTCGAACTCAATCCATAGGTATGCTCGGCGATATTGACGGTCGCCGTGATATATACATTCGCAGGAACAATCGGTTGGCGATCGACCGGGAAGCCTGGGAGGTTGAGTCGCTTCTCGCCTGCTGGAGTGACCTGTAACAGCGTCGCGAAGTAGAACTCAAGCTCATTTGGATGCAACGCATCGAAGCAGATCAAGTAGACTTTGCCGGCATTACCTGCTTCTGCCGCCTCTTGCAGCAGATCAAGGAAGCGCCAGGAGCTGAAATTTTCTTGGAGCGAACGATAATAGCTATCTTCACCAGTGCCGCTCGGCCAGGATGCCCCGCCCGCTATCAGCGCGTATTGTGAGCTATCGCGCCCGATCAATGCCTCGGCGAAGCGTTGCACGAAAGCAGTCTTGCCACGTCCTTCGGCACCAGTCAGGATGACAAACGGATTGGTCTTGAGCGACACATAATAATCGACCACCTGCGCGCGCGAGAATGCATACCCGCCCGACGTGACGACATCAATGACGTGGTCGAGCAGATGCTGCTCATCGGCGGCCTGTGCGAATGTATCACGGCAGGCCAAGCGTAATAACGGCGGGCCAAGCGTATCGTTCCCCACCAACGCCAACTTCCCCCGGCCGCCGCTGGCCTGCGTGTCGGCATCTTCGCCGACTCCCTGGAAGTTTTGGATGGTCAAGTCGTCTCGCTAGCGAATAAGGAATGTGGAAGGAAAGCGATCAGGGCCACATTCCCGATCCATATGGGCTATCGCAATGGGCTATCGCAAGCCTCCGAAACGAATCTCGGATGCATCGCCAACGTTCAGCTCACGGAAATCGCCATGCACCAGCGCATTATCGCCAACCAGGCTGTTTTCGAGCGTCGTGGATTGGATCAGAGCATCACGATTGATGATCGAGTCGCGGATGATCGAGTCGCGCACGATCGCGCCTGCGGCGATCGAGACATACGGCCCAATGATCGACGAGGTCACCTGCGCGCTGTCGTCGATATAGACTGGCGGAATGATGATCGAGCCTTCGCTCTGCCCGACATAGGCACGCCCATGATCGAGCAGGTAGCGATTAGTTTGCAAGACGGTCTCGGGCTTGCCGCAATCTTCCCAAACCGCGACGGGCTCGGCGATGAAACGGGCACCGCCATCGATCATGAGCTGAAGCGCGTCGGTCAAATAAAACTCGCCTTTGGTCTGAATATTGCGCTCCATCAACGTTGCGATCGCCTGCATGAGCTGCTCCGCCGCTTGCACATAGTACAGGCCGATCATCGCAAGGTTGGATACCGAGCTGTCTGGTTTCTCGATCAGCTGGCTGATCTGGCCATTCTCGATCAACGTGACGCCGAAACGCCGCGGATCTTCGACTTCTTTTACATAGATCACACCATCGGCGTCGATTTGGTTCAATCGGCTGAGATCGGCTTCGAAGATCGTATCAACGAATAGGATGAGCGTTGGGCCGCTGACGAGGTCGCGGGCGAGATAGATCGCGTGGGCCTGGCCTTTCAGCTCGCTTTGTTCAATGAAGCGCGCTGGGAAGGGGTAGTTCTCGCGGACATAGGTTTCGATCTGGTTGCCGAGGTAGCCAGTTATGAAGATGAGTTCGTCGATCTGAAGCTGGCTGAGGGTGTCGAGGATGTGGCCGAGAACCGGTTTGCCCGCTACGCTGACCAGCGGCTTCGGTTTGCTGTAGGTGTGGGGACGCAGACGGGTGCCTAAGCCCGCAGTAGGGATGATCACTTTCATACAGCCTGACCTTGTGCTAACGAAAGCGTGCGTGATGTTCGCTGTGTCAGTGCTAGAACTGGTGCGCATTATACCATGCGGACCAGGATTGCGCATCTGAAGAACAAGCTCGGTCTTTTGTCCTATGACAATTAGGCCGATTGTACCTGTACGATTGCGATTGTCGCTGCTATACTGTGCTCAATACTTTCAAATAATAGGACTTACGCAATCGGAAGGTTTGGAGGGCTGCAAGCCCTCCAAAAGCTCTTCCCCCGCTCACCTGAGCGGGGGAGGGGATCTTGGGGAGGCTGCGCCTCCCCAAGATCCCTCTACTGCCTAAATCCTGTCAAATCAGGTACAATCTTCTATATTCTGGCGGACATAGCAGAACAATCACGAGCGAGGCGTGTCCGCCATCCAGACTGTGTACATAGAGGCAGATCATGCAGTTTACGCTTAACCGCAATAGTTCCCAGTCGCTGTATACACAGCTGGCGCAGGATATTCAGCGCCGCATTCGCACGGGCGCGCTGCCGCCGGGCACGCGGCTGCCGACGGTGCGTCACCTGGCGCAGCAGCTCGGCGTGACGCGGCTGACGATCCATAGCGCGTACAGCGAATTACAGGCCGGCGGCTGGGTCGAGGCGACGGTTGGGCGCGGGACATTCGTGGCCGACTGGCTCCAGCCCGACGCGGCGATTGCGGAGCTTGGTCGCGAATTCTCGGCGCATGGGGTGTTGAGCGATATGTTGCGTATGGCGCAGCTGCCGGGTATGCGCTCGCTGGCGATGTCCGACCCGGCCCCGGAGTTCTACCCGCTACGCGAGTTCGGTCGCGCGCTCGACGAGGCGCTGACGAGCGAGGGGTCGGTGCTCGGGTATACGTCTTCGCAAGGCGACCCGCTGCTACGGACGACGCTCGCCGAATGGCTGCGCGAGCGCGGCGTCAGCGCTGGCCCAGACGAGATTTTGATCACATCGGGCGTCTCGCAGGGCATGGCGTTGATCGCCCAGACGCTAGCGCGATCTGGCGAGACGGTGATCGTCGAACAGCCGACCTATCTCGGTCTGTTGAACGTGCTGAACAATCAAGGGCTACGAATGATCGGCGCGCCGATCGACGACCAGGGGTTGATCGTCGATTCGCTGGAACAGCTGATTTTACAGCATCGGCCACGTTTTATTTATACGATACCAGTGTTTCAGAACCCGAGCGGCGTTTGCCTGAGCGCAGAGCGGCGCGCGGCGCTGATGGCGCTGGTTGAGCGCCACCGCATACCGCTGGTCGAGGATGATATTTATGGCCGGGTGGTCTACGAGGGCAGCGCGCCACCGGCATTGAAGGCCGACGATCCTGCCGGCATGGTCGTGCATATCGGCAGCTTCTCCAAATCGTTGCTGCCGGGCATCCGCATCGGCTATGTCGTCGCAGCGCCCCAGCTGCTCGCGCGGCTGGTGGCCGCCAAGCAGGCCAATGATCTGTGTTCGCCGCCGCTGTTGCAGCGCGCACTAGCATTGTTCATCCAGCATGGTTGGTTCGCGGCGCATCTGCGGCAGAGCTTGCCGCGCTACCGCGAACGGCGCGACGCGCTACTGACGGCAATTATTCGGCGCTTTCCTTCCGGCTTGCGCTGGACGGTGCCGCTGGGTGGTTTCTCGTTGTGGATCGCGCTGCCGGCAGGTACCTCGACGACCGAGCTCTATTTGGCGGCGGTCGAGCGCAGCGTGGCATTCGCACCGGGCGACGTGTTTTTTGCCGGTCCTGCGCCGCACCCGTATATGCGCCTATCCTTCGGCACACAGCCGCCGGAGAGCGTCGATGAATCTATTCAGGTGCTGGGCGAGGTGATGAGCACCCACCTGGCACGACGATCGTTTGCTGCGCCGACAGCGGCCAATTGTGTGCCGCTGGTGTGAGCTTTCGCGCATGTTCCGCGTGTTATTCGACAGTATCTTGGCGGCTGGGGCGGCCAGTCGCCGACGAAATCCATACTATAGGGAGATTGATCATGAAAGCGCTTGTCCATCCATCACCTGTTCGCCTACGGATCAACAGCTTACTCACGCCGCGCGCGCGCTTCGGCGGACCACGCCGGCCCACGCAGGCACCGACACCCGCCGAACGGCTCATGCGCTATGGGGCGGTCGATTATCTTGGCTCACATATGCCGCTCGATGCCGATATTCACTGGGAATGGCGTAATCCGCTCAATCTGATACCGCTGCTGTTCCTATTCTTACTTGTGGTCGCGCTTGTAGCTATGGTGCTGTGATTATGCAGGCTTCCAACAGCCGCGCCGGCTATGCGCTGACCGTGAGCGCCGGCCTAGTCTGGGCCACGACGAGCATCCTGATTAAGTATCTGCTCGATCACTATGGCGTGTTCCCGCTTGCGGTGGCCTTCTGGCGTGATCTGTTCATCGCGGTGACGTGCATAGTGGGGCTGCTTGTGCTGCGCCCGCAGCTGCTGCGGGTGAGCCGGCGTGATCTACGCGGCTTTGCGCTTTTTGGCACGATCTCGATCGGCGTCTACCACGCGCTGTGGGTGACGTCGATCGCGCTCAACGGTGCGGCTGTTGGGACGGTGTTAGTGTATACGTTTCCGACATTTGTGACGCTCGGCGCGTGGCTGATATTCCACGAGCCGATTCGTAAATCGCAGATCGCTGCGCTGATCCTGGCGATGCTTGGCTGTGCGCTGCTGGTGCGCGCCTATGATTCAGCCGTGCTTCAGGTGAACTGGATCGGCGCACTGGTCGGGCTGGCGAGCGGGGTCGCGCACGCCAGCTATGTGCTGTTCAGCCAGCGCTCGATGGAGTCGCATAGCTCCTGGACATCGCTCAGCTATATGATGCTGTTCGGCTCAATCAGCTTGTTGCTCATAACGCTGGTGCGCGCGCCAGAGCAGATTTTCTCCGCCGGCAACACGGCTGCGCCGTGGCTGCTGCTGTTGCTGCTGGCGCTTGGCCCGACGCTGGGCGGCTACGCGCTTTTTACGGCAGCGCTACGCCACCTGCCTGGCCGAATCGCCAGCTTGATCGTTGTGATCGAGGCACCGATCTCGTCGCTACTGGCCGTCCTGCTGCTCCACGAACACCTCGAATGGCCTCAACTGATTGGCCTCGTCTTTATTCTGGCGGCGATTATGCTGCCACGCCTGATGATGCAGAAGGACGCAATCCAGCTGCCCGAGGTCAGTCTTCAGGTTGCTCGCACCGATACGGGGTATGATTCGTAGCATTCAAGGTTCTTGCGAACTTTACACTTTGGGGCGGGGTCTGGGGGCGGCTCCGCCGCCCCCAGACCCCAGTGGGGAGGCTTGGAGGGGCCTTCGGCCCCTCCAAGCCTCCCCAACGGTAAAGCTGATCGCTGCCAAGCGAAACCTTGTCCAGTGGGATGAAAGACGAAGGACGAAATTGCGTCCTTCGTCTCTTCAGCACAATAGCTCGGACTGAGTAGTAGTGGTATCATACTTGTTATAATACCGTTTAGACGATCGACATACGAGCTCGGCGTCCCCGCTAGAATCCACGTCCCGCTGATTTGTCCGCGATTGCCTACATATGAAATACAGTAAGGAGGACCGCGCATGTCCGAAACGACCTACCGTCTCATCCTGACCGGCTTGGGCAATGTGGGCCGCAGCTTCCTTGAGATATTGCACGCACAAGCGGCGCTGCTGCGTGATCGCTATGGCGCAACGTTCGTGGTCGTCGGCGCTGCCGACTCGGGCGGTGCAGCAAGCGATCCCGCCGGGCTGCCGATCACGGCGATCCTGGCGGCCAAACGTGAGCGCCGTAGCGTCGCCACGTTGGCGGGCGTGGGGCGCGTCGGCGTAGGCGGGACGGAGCTGGCGCGGACGCTCGACGCGGATATTGTGCTCGAGGCGACGCTGACGAACCTTCAGCATGGCCAGCCAGGGCTCGACACGGTGCGCATCGCGCTGGAGCGCGGGATGCACGCGGTGTTGGCGAACAAAGGGCCGCTGGTGCTGGCATACGACGAACTGGCCGCGCTGAGTGATCTGGCAGGGGTCGGCGGGCAGCGCCCGAAGCTGCGTTTCAGCGCGTGCGTCGGCGGCGGCTTACCGACGATCAACCTCGGTCGGCGCGATCTGGCGGGCTGCCGGATCACGCGCGCCGAGGGTGTGCTCAACGGCACGACTCAGCTCATTCTGCGCATGATGGAGGCGGGCGACAGCTACGCCGACGCGCTGGCCGAGGCACAGCGGCGCGGCGTCGCCGAGGCCGATCCAACGCTTGATGTCGAGGGCTGGGACGCCGCCAACAAGCTGGTGATCCTGGCCAACGCTGTGCTCAAACGCCCGACTACGCTGGCCGATCTTACCGTTGAGGGCATCACCAAGCAGCAAACGGCTGATCTTCAAGCGGCGACGGCGCGTGGCGAGCGCGTCGTCTTGTTATGTCTGGCTGAGCAGAGCGGCGACGATTACCGACTCAGCGTGCGCCCGACCGCGCTGCCGTTCGACCATCCGCTAGCGCGCATGAGCGGCGACGAGATGGGCATCGTCTACCACACCGATATAGCCGGGCGCGCCAGCGCGACCAGCGCCGAACGCGGGCCTGGGCCAACGGCATCAGCCATGTTGCGAGATGTGTTGGAGATCGTCGCATGAACTACAGCCTGCCCCTGGGAGCGATCAAATCCGCACGACAGCGGATTGAGCCCTACCTGCGCCGCACGCCGCTGGTGCCGCTGCCAATGCGTCACCCGGATCTCCCGCCACAGCTTCAGCTCAAGCTGGAGAATTTGCAGGTCAGCGGCTCTTTCAAATCTCGTGGCGCGTTCAACACACTTTTACAGCTCGATCAGCGGCAGCGCGAGCGCGGTATTATCGCCGCATCGGCGGGCAATCACGGCGTTGGTGTCGCCTACGCCGCCTGGCGTCTGGGCGTGCCAGCGATCGTCTATCTGCCACTCAGCGCAAACCCCGATCGCGTCGCACGTATCGCTGCCTGGGGGGTGCAGGTCATTCAGCATGGCCTGACCTGGGATGATGCGCACATCGCGGCGCAGGCGCATGCCGCCGCAGAGAGCAAGGTCTACGTGCATCCCTTCGACGCCGCTGCGACGGTGGAAGGCCAAGGGACATTGGGACTAGAGTTGCTCGACGACAGGCCGCAGCTCGACTGTGTGCTGCTTGCGATCGGCGGCGGCGGCCTGATATCGGGCGTCGCAGCGGCGATCAAGCAGAGCCGCCCGCATGTGCGCATCATCGGCGTGGAGCCAACCGGTGCCGCGTCGATGCACAGCAGTGTGTCGGCGGGTCGGCTGGTGAATCTGCCCGAGATTCACACGATCGCCGACACGCTTGCGACGCGATCTGTCGGCGAGCGCACGCTGGCGCTGACCCAGCGCTATGTGGACGAGATCGTGCTAGTGGACGATGTATGGATGGTCGCGGCCATGCGCTGGCTATGGGCCGAATATAATCAACTGGTCGAGCCAGCCGGCGCTACTGCGCTCGCCGCCGTGTTGAGCGGTGCCGTCGCGGTGGATATGTACGCCCAGCCGATAGCATTGATCTGTGGCGGCAATGCTGCGGCCGAGAGTGTGTTCGTAACCTATCAGCAGGCCGCTATGGAAATGGCGACCAGCGCGCACTGAACTGGATCTGGAAGGAGTAGCGTTATGGCGGATTCATTGCTCATGACGCATCTGGACGCGTTAGCCGCGTTCCCAGATGAGCTGAAGCAGACCCTGCGCGGGCTGAGTGATGGTGCGCTTCGCCATCGTCAATCGGCCAGCGACTGGTCGGTGATCGAGACTGTTGGTCACATCGTGGAAGTCGAAGCGATCTGGGCCGGGCGATTTCGACAGATGCTGGCTGCCGAGCACCCGACATTCCCAGCCTATGCTCCCGACGAGGCTGTGCAGCGGCGAGATTATCAGAATAAGCAGCCGAATGGCCTGCTGCTGGCCTTCGCCGAACAGCGTGCCGAGCAGGTCGCGTTTCTGCGCATCCTGCGGCCCGCGCAGCTTGCACGCACAGCCGTACATGCGACCCGTGGCGAGATCAGCCTCGCCGATGGCATCGCCATCCTCGCCAACCACGACCGCGCGCACCTCCAGCAGATCGCGGCAGCCATCGCAGCCCAGCAGCCTTCGTAATAGACAGATTGTTTGCTCTCTGTATGTCGGTGTCTATCGTTTTCGTCCGGCGGGGCGAAAACAGATAGACAAAAAAAGGAAGCTATGAGCGACGATATAACACTCGATGATCTGCGGCAGGCGCGCGAGCGGCTGCGCGGCATCGCAAACGTCACGCCGGTGATGAGCTCGCGCACGCTGAACGCGCTGGTGGGCCGTGAGGTTGTGCTGAAATGCGAGAATTTTCAGCGTGGCGGTGCGTTCAAGTTTCGCGGTGCCTACAACACGATCAGCCAGATTCCCGCAGAAGTCCGGCAGCGCGGCGTGCTGGCGTTCTCGTCGGGCAACCACGCGCAAGGTGTCGCGCTCGCGGCGCGGCTGCTGGAAACGCCGGCGGCGATCTGCATGCCGGAAGACGCGCCGCCGGTCAAGGTCGCTGCGACGCGCGGCTATGGCGCGGAGGTGATCTTCTATGATCGGCTCTCACAGGATCGCGAGGCAGTCGTGCGTCAGCTGGCCGAGCAGCGCGGCATGACCGAGGTGCCGCCCTACGATCACCCGGCGATCATCGCTGGTGCCGGCACGGCGGCGCTGGAGCTGCTGGAGGCGCACCCCGATCTCGATGCGGTGATCGCCCCGTGCGGCGGCGGCGGGCTGCTATCTGGCACATCAATCGCGACGCACGGGCTGCACCCGACGATGCGCGTCTTTGGCGTCGAGCCAGCCGATGGCGACGACACGTTTCGCTCGTTGCAGGCCGGCGAGCGGGTGCGGATCGCTCCGCCGCGCACGATCGCCGATGGGCTGCGCCTGACGATGCCGGGCGCGCTGACGTTCCCGATCAACCAGCGCCATGTGGAGGCGATGCTGATCGTGTCGGACGACGAGATATTGGAGGCGATGCGCTTCGCGTTGTTACGGCTCAAACTGGTGATCGAGCCATCGGGGGCGGCACCGCTGGCGGCGCTGCTGGCGGGCCGGCTACCGGCTGATGTGCGGCGCATCGGCGTGATCATCAGCGGCGGCAACATCGACCCGGCGCTGCTTGGCAGGCTTTGGGATGCGGCGGCTTAATTTCGAGATCGTTTCGTAATAAAGAGTAAACGTAATTACTTAGAGGGATAAGTTGATGGGGGTGTGGGGGCCTGCGGCCCCCGCAGAATCTTCATTTGCCGCTCGGTTTGGGCGGCGACGCCGCCCAAACCGAGCGGCAAGCGTTCTTTTTTTGGTGGGGCTTCGCCCCTCCAAACCGCCCCCTGGGTAATTACAGTGAGCCTACATCAGACGTAAACTGATCTGACGATGGACGATAGACGATACGAGCGCATCGTCCATCGTCCATCGTCCATCGTCCTGTTTACAGATCATGTAGGATTGCTATATCATAAAGCTATGTCGCTTAAAGAGACACCAGTGTGGCTGGAGGGCGTCACATTTCCCGTGCTGGACGCCGCGCAGCCGCTGCCCGAACGCGTGGATGTCGCTATCGTCGGTGCCGGCTATACCGGCCTGGCGGCAGCGCTGGCGCTGGCGAAGCGTGGCGCGACGGTTGCCGTGCTCGAAGCGCAGACGATCGGCTGGGGCGCTAGCTCGCGCAACGGCGGGATGGTGCTGACCGGCCTCAAGCTCGAAGCGGGCGCGCTGCTCGCTCGCTATGGGCGCGCAACCGCACATCGGCTGTTCAGCGCATCGCTGGCAGCGCTCACGTGTGTCGAGCAGATCGTCGCCGAGGAGCAGATCGCGTGCGATTTCACCCGCTCCGGCCATCTGCTGCTTGCCTACAAGCCGGCGCACTTCGCTGAACTCGTTCACGATGCCGATCTGGTGAACCGCGAGTTCGGCCACGCGACCCGCATCGTGCCAAAAAGCGAGCTGCGCGACGAGATCGGCTCGGACACCTACCACGGCGGCGTTGTCGATCAGCGCAGCGCGGGGCTTCAGCCGGCGCGCTACGTCGCTGGGCTGGCGCAGGCGGCCAAGCAGGCGGGCGCGCAGCTGTGCGAACACGCGCCGGTTGAGCGAATTGCGCGCTCAGACCGCGTGTTTCACCTGAGCACGCCACGCGGAACTGTCCGTGCGGAAGCGGTCTTCGTGGCCACCAGCGGCTACACCGGGCGTGCGACGCCCACGCTGCGACGGCGCATCATCCCGATCGGCTCGTACATCATCGCGACCGAGCCGCTGCCGCCGGCATTGGCGCACGAGCTGAGTCCGCGCGATCGCATGATCTTCGACTCGAAACGATTTCTCTACTATTTTCGCCTCACGCCTGATCGCCGCATGCTCTTCGGCGGGCGCGCTGGCTTTTTCCCGGAGACGCCCGCGACGGTGCGCGAGAGCGCCGCTATTCTGCGGCGCGGGATGATCGCGGTCTACCCGCAGCTGCGGGATGTGCGGGTCGAGTACGCCTGGGGCGGGACGCTCGACTTCGCCTTCGATATGATGCCGCACGCCGGGCAGCTCGACGGGCTGCACTACGCGCTCGGCTATGCTGGGCACGGCGTGGCCATGGCGACCTATCTGGGGACGAAACTCGGCGAGCAGATCGCTGGTGGCGTGGATGAAAATCCGTTCGCCGGGTTGCCTTTTCCCGGCGCACCGCTGGGCTTGTATCACGAGCGACCATGGTTTCTGCCATTCGTTGGTGCTTGGTATAAAGTGCTGGATTGGATCAAGTGACATGGCCCTGCGCGGGCGCAGGGCCATGTCAAAGTCTTTCATGAAGGGGTTTGGGGAAGCGCCCAGAGGGCACCCGGCTTCCCCAAAATCACTTCTGTGGTGGGCGTTCGCGCGGCTGCGCCGCGCGAACGCCCACCAAAAGAGGAATTGCGAGGGACACAGTCCCTCGCGCTCCCGACTCTGACATAGCCCTGCCCGCCAGTGGCGAGCAAGTGAGAGCAGCGCTCAGAAGGCATGCTATAATCAATGCCTAACAGGAGCGACTATGCCGAAAGTGACTATTAATCAAATCGCGCGCGAGGCGGGCGTCTCGAAGACCGCGGTATCGTTCGCATTTAATGATCCCTCGCAGCTTGCAACGACGACGGCGCGGCATATCCGCGAGGTCGCCGAGCGACTCGGCTACACGCCCGACCCGATCGCGCGCAGCATGACGACCAAACGGACGAACACACTCGGCCTGCTGCTGCCGCAGGATATCGCGGCGGCGCTGGCGAATCCGTTCTACACCCAGTTCATCCGCGGGATCGGCAAGATCTGCGGGCGCGCCGGCAAGACGCTGATGCTCGTGCCGCCACTCCAGGGCTCGATGCTGAAGGCCATTCCGCACGCCTCGGTCGATGGTTTTATCGTCGTCGGCCTGGAGGTCGATCGCGGCGAGGTGCAGATGTTGCGCCAGCGCCATGTGCCCTTCGTGATGGTCGATAGCGAGGCGCCCGCCGATGTGCCCAGCATCAACGTCGATGATCGCAGCGGCGCGCAGGCGGTGATGGAGCACGTGCTAGAACATGGGCATCGCCAGATCGCCGTGCTCTGCATTGAGTCGGGCAAGGCTGGGCATATCGAAGAGTACACCGGCACGCTGGCTGATCGCATGGCCGGCTATCAGGCAGCGCTGGCGGCCTTTGGGCTGTCGCTCGACGATCCCACAATCCAGAGCGTCGAGGCACCGAGCAGCTGGGAGGGTGGGCAGGCGGCCTTCGCGCAGCTGTGGGACGCGCTCGGTCGGCCCACAGCGATCGTGGCGATGAGCGACATCCTCGCGATCGGCGCGATGGACGCCGCCCGCGCGCGCCAGGTCCGCTTGCCGGAGGAGCTGTCGGTGGTCGGCTTCGATGATCTGCCCGATGCCTGGCGCATGCACCCGGCGCTCACAACGGTGCGCCAACCTGTCGAGGAGAAGGGGCGGCTGGCGGCGGAGGTGCTAGTGACGGCGCTCGCCGAGGGCGGGAGCGCGGCGCATCACGTATTGCCGACCGAGCTGGTGATACGGAAATCGGTGGCCGCGCCGCGCTCAGGACGAACGACGAACGACGAATGACGAAGGAAGCACAATGACAACTGTGCTCGTGATCATCGGCATGCTGATCGCGATCGCTTCGGCGATCGCGTTCGTGGTGATCGGCGCGCTGTCGATCTTCGGTGGGACGCGCGCCACGAATGATCAGATCGTGCCGGGGTTCCGCCCCGACCGGCCAGGGCCGCTGGAGCGCGCGCTGACGCTGCTGGGCGTCTGGGGTCCAGTGCTGTTTATCGCGGCGCTGTGTCTGCTGGCGGCGATCCAGATTTTCCGCGTTGCGATCGCGGCGCTCTAGCGGGACGAAAGACGAATAGACGAAAGACGAAGGACAGCTTTCCGTCCTTCGTCTTTCGTCTATTCCGCAGCCGGCGCACGGCCGGCTCGCCTAGCCTATCAGCCATACCCCGACGCCGGCACCGGCACCGATAGCCCGGCGATCTCCGAGACCCAGCGCCCCACTTCCGGCTGCTTGAAATCGACCGCGAGCCAGTAGGATCGCCCGGCCTCGTCGGTATGGCGATGCACGCGAAACTGGTAGGTGCCGGTCTGGGGTGGCTGCGCGCCGTCGGCCCGCTGCACGCGCGATGTGCGTGTGACCTGCACCGTCGCGATGCCGCCGTGGTTCGTGGCGACCGGATCGTAGCTGAGCACCTGCACATCGAGATCGGTGTAGGCGACCGCGATCAGCGTGCCGGCATCGACCTCGTCCTGCTGGCGTTGCAGCAGCGGCAGCGTATAGTCGCGATAGCTCAGCTGCGTGAGCGCGGTCGTCTTTTCGAAGTCGAGCTTGCCGCCTGGGGTGAGCGTGCGCGCGGCATAGAACTCCTTAAAAAAGGTCTGGATCTCGCTTGCGACGCGATCCTCGGTCGTCACGGTCGGCTCCGAGACCCAACGCCGGGTCGCCGGGTTGAGGAAGTCGGTTGCGACCCACGCCACACCAGTATCAGCGACTGGCTCGCGCCTCAGTCGGAACTGGTATGTGGCTGTCTGCGGTGCCTCACTGCCATCACTGCGTACTGCCGTGCGGGTGCGTGTGACCGAGACAAGTGCGCTGCCACCCAGACCGTCGGCTGCGGGCTGCCACTCGTCCAGTGCAACGTTGAGGTCGCTAAAGCTCACCGCCAGCAGTGCGCCTTGCTGGGCATCTTCGATATCCTTCTCGAACAGCGGGAGCGTGTAGTCGGCGTAGGCAGCGTCGACGAGCCGGCTGAGCGAGTCGGCGCTAATACTGCCACCGCGCTCAAGCGTGCGCGCCTGATAAAATAGCTCGAAAAAGCTGCGAATTTCCTGCTCGATATCCGGCGCTGCATAGGTCGCGTTGGGCAGCGCAATGCGGGTCGGCGGCAGCTGTGCTTTACTGGGCACGACAAAGTTGCCCACAGCCAGAGGCGTCGGCTGAACGGCTGTCGCAGTCGGCAGGACTGGTGCCTCCGTCACAGCCGCCAGCGTCGGACGAGCGGGTGGCCCTGCGGTTGGCGCTGCGACGCTGCTCTGGGTCGGGGCGACCAGCGCAACCGTCGGCGCTGCGGTTGCTGCGCTGGGAGGCGTGATGCTATCCGTCGGACGCCCGCCGCTGGCACCACAGCCGGCGAGGATAAGCACAAAACAGAGCGCAAAGCAGCGCAATCTGCCGAGACTCCGCTTGGATGCCATATGAAATGCTCTTTCGTTACATCAGAGGTAAACTGATCTGACGATGGACAATAGACGATAGACGATACGAGCGCATCGTCTATCGTCTATCGTCTATCGTCTATCGTCACGTTTACAAATCACTCGGCACACATAAAGCTAGATTCTACCACCAAGGCACAAAGAACACAAAGCTTTTGTGGCCTTTGTGTCTTGGTGGTTAAACCCTGGTGGTATTTTGACCAAGCTGTGCCAGCCACCTCACGCGGTCACGGCAAGCGTCACCGCAGTGCGCAGCGCGCCCTCAAAGGCGTGATCGCGACCGAGCAGGCGCAGCTCCTCGGCGATCAAACCAGCCTCATTGAGCTGCTCCAGCCGCACCACGCGCCGCAGCGGCTGCATCCCTTCGACATCAGACCGCGCGACTGCCGCATTGGGCGATTCGTCGCGTGCGATCTCGAAGCGCGCCCGCTGGCACTCCAATGTCAGCCCGGTCAACTTGTCGAGCGCGTCGTCGACTGGCGCGGTTGGGCGCAACAGCAGCTGGATCGTGCCGCCATCCTTGCGCTGCATCAGCAGCTGTGTATTGCCGTCGCGTTTGCTCGCAGCGCCCGCCGCCTGCCAGCCCAGTCGCGAGCCGAGCCAGCCGATCAGGAACAGCGCCTGAGTGCGATCAGTCACCTTCCCTGGCTGGGCCTCGTAATCCACCGTCACGCTCGTGATCTCGTTCAGGTGTGGTAGCATCGCCGGCGCGTCGAAGAACTGAGCGACCATCTCGCGCCACGGCGTCAGCCTGGCCCAGACCAGATCGCTGATCGCCCTGTCGCCGCTGTTCAGCGCATCCAGGCGTGCCAGGCCAGCCTCCGGTTTGGCGAAGGTAGCGCTATCGACGATCACGCGATCGGAGAAGGCGCTGAGGCGCGCGAACAACGGGTGGTCGAACGGCTCGCCGCGCGGCCACCACAGCATCACCGGCACATCGGGCACAAGCAGCGGCAGAATAGTGCCGGGCACATACGGAACGGCTGTGCCGCGCGCCGCGATCGTGATCTGCTCGCAGCAGACCTGCGGGCGACCCGAGCCGGGCATCCGGCAATGCGACTGCACCCAGGCGTCAAGCATTGGCTCCTGGGCATCGGGCACCGCAGTGATCATGATCGCGCGATTAGGGTGCTGCTGCGTCAACTGGGCGATCATCTCGGTCGCGCGCTGGGCCGTGCGGTTGCTCCCAGTCAGCACGATCAGGTTGAGCACGCATGTCCGGGTCACGGCATTGCGCGCCTCGTTGCCCTCGCCGGTCGCGGCATTATGCCAGAGTTTGTTTAGCTCACGCTCGATCGCGCGAACGTCGATATGTGTTTTTTCGCCGAGGAGTGTCATTGGAGTGGTGGTGTTCATAGAAACCTCGTAGAACCAGAATTAATAAGTATAGACGAACAACAAGTGCGTAGCGTGACTCTGATCATAAGAACGTGTACTCAGCATACATTCGCGGTCGCAGCGCCCACCACACCGCCAGCAGCGCAGCGCTCAATATCGCGATCAGGATTGGCGGCGCATTCATCGCAGCTGCGAGCCCACCGCTGGCTGGAATGCCGCCGATTGCGATCGCGAGGCCCAGCGCAAGGCCCGCCGCCGTCGCAGGTGCGCGCGGCAGTGCGCGCGCCGACGCCGCCAGCAGCACTGGCGTCGTCGATTGCAGCAGCGCGACGCCCGGCAGCAGCAGCAGCAGATGTTGCCCACCCAGTGCCAGCAGCGGTGCCGCCAGCGCCAGCGCGCCGAGCGTCCAGCGCCGCCACCCAACCCGATCAGCCAGCACACCGCCAAGAATTTTGCCGACCGCCGCCGCGACTGCGAGCGCGAGCAACAGCTCGATCCGGCCCTGGAACAAAAACTGTAGACTAGTCCAGACCGCAGAGCGCAACGAGATACCGACCAGCAGAACCAGCATAATCAGGTCGTGCCCCTCGAAGATCGGCTCCGGCGCAGGACGACTGGTGTCCTGTCGGTCGGGCGCTGGGCGTTGAGCGTTGGGCGTGTCATATGGCAAGGCCGGAACGTCGATCATCGCGATCGCGCCGACCAGTATAAGTAGGGGGATCAGCAGCGGCCAGAGCGCGGGCGATCCGGTTGCGGCCAGCGCGCCGCCCGCCGCCAGCCCAACCACGCCAGGTGCCGCGAACAGACCAGGACCAGCGGCACGACCGCGCGTCGCGCAGAGCGCCAGCGCGCCGCCACCAACATGGAACGCGGCAGAACCTAGCCCGGCCAGCGCTACCGCCAGCAGCACCTGCCAATTGCCCGCGATCAGCGCGCCGCACAGCAGCAGCAGACCAACCAGCGCCGCCGTGCGTGGTCGCCGCGCAATATCGGCCAGCGCGCCCACCAGCGGCTGCGCGCCGAAGGCCAGCACGTTGTACAGCAGCACCAGCAGCGCAACCTGTGCCAGAGGCAGCGTGCGCGGCAGCCCGCCTAGCAGCAAACCGGCGGCACCATCGGCCACGCCGTGCGCCAGGCCGAGCACAATTGGAAGCGTAAAGCGTCGCATAGGGGTTATCCCAGGTTGATGAAGCGGAGCACCCCGCCGATGAAGAGATAGCTCACGGTATTGATCACGAGAGCGGCGGTCCAGGTGCGGCGCGGCTCGTAGTGCTCCAGCCGGCCCAGCAGCCAGCCCTCGATCAGCACCGAGAGCACCCACATCGGCACGCCAAATATGAAGGGCAGCCAGTCGCTCAATGGGCGAAATGTAAGGTCTGGAAACGTCATCACCGCGATCACGCCGATCACGATCCCAACCAGCAGCGAGACGGCATTGACGATCGCGGAATCGCGCAGCGAGCGCCCAATCGAACTCCATTTGAGCAAAGACAGGACAATTGCTTCGAGCAGAATGATCACACCGGAGAGAATCGAACCGATGATTGGTAGGACCACAAAGACCACACCAGCCGCTGAGTCGGCGACGATTGGCATATCTGTTACCGCCTTTTACTGAACCGTTTCATTTGGTAGAAAGATACGCAATTGCTCATCTATTACAAACGGCGCCACTTGCGTCCGGTTCGCTCCATGAACTCATCGGCGGCGCGCGGCCCCCACGAGCCGGCCTCATAGTTCGGGAAATCCTGCGGCGGCGCACTGGCCCAGCTCGCATGAATCGGTGTGATCAGCGACCACGACGCCTCGACCTCGTCGCTGCGGGTGAACAGCGTCGAGTCGCCCAGCAGCGCGTCGAGCAGCAAGCGCTCGTAGGCCTCGGGCGACTCGACGCCGAACGAGGCGTTATAGCGAAAGTCCATCGTCACCGGGCGAATCTGACTGACCTGGCCGGGAACCTTGGAGTCGAAGCGCAGCGAGATACCTTCGTCGGGCTGAATCTTGATCGCCAGCACATTCGGATCAATATCGCTGAGCGGCCCGCTCGGAAAGAGCATGAGCGGCGCGGCCCTGAACTGGACGGCGATCTCGCTGACACGCTTGGGCAGGCGCTTCCCGGTGCGCAGAAAGAACGGCACGCCGGCCCAGCGCCAGCTCTCGATCGACAGCTGCAACGACACATAGGTCTCGGTGTGCGATGCCGGGTCGATGCCCGGCTCCTCGCGATAGCCTGGCACGGGCTGGCCGTTGATCGTTCCCGGCCCATATTGCCCGCGCACCGTATGTGTGAGCACCTCCTCGGGCGTCATCGGGGTAATAGCGTGCAACACCTTGACCTTTTCGTCGCGCACGGCGTCGGCGCGGTAGCCCACTGGCGGCTCCATCGCGGTGAGCGTGAGCAGCTGCATAAGGTGATTTTGCACCATATCGCGCATCGCGCCGGCGTGCTCATAATAGCCGCCGCGCCCCTCCACGCCGACGTTTTCGGCGACCGTGATCTGCACATGATCGACATAGCGCCGGTTCCAGAGCGGCTCGAAGATGCCATTTGCAAAACGAAATACCAGGATATTCTGGACCGTCTCTTTGCCAAGGTAGTGGTCGATGCGATAGACCTGCGCCTCGTCGAAGACCTGATGAACCTCGACGTTGAGGGCGCGCGCGCTGATCAGATCACGGCCAAACGGCTTCTCGATGATGATGCGCGTCCAGCCATCGCCCGGCGAGCGCGCCAGCCCAGCCGCGCCGAGCTGCTGAATGATCGTCGGGTAGGCCTCGGGCGGCGTCGCCAGATAGAACAGCCGGTTGCCTGCCGTGCCGCGCTGCTCGTCCAGATCGCTCAGCTTGCGCGCCAGCGCCTCGTATGCACCCGGCTCGTCGAAGGCACCCTGAACATAGAAGAGCCCTTCGGCGAAGCTGTCCCAGAGCGATTCTTGCAGGCCACTGCGCGAAAACTGCTCGACATCCTGCTTCAGCGACTCGCGAAAATAGTCGTCGGTCCAGTCGCGCCGCGCGAATCCGATCACGCTGAAGCCCGGCGGCAGCAGCCGCTCGTGCTGAAGATTGTAGAGCGCCGGCACCAGCTTGCGGTGGGTCAGATCACCGGACGCGCCGAAGATCACGACGGCGCAGGGCTGTGGCGTACGCTGCATGCGCAGACCAGTGCGGAGGGGATTCGTAGCGGGTGCTGTTTCAGTCATCGGTGGGCGCTCCTGCTCGCTAGATGCGGACGCATTGCGCGAGGAATTATACCATTCTACAAAAAACAGCTAGAACATCGGTCACGCGGATGATCCGCGAAGAGGCGCGAAGATGCGCGAAAAATTCATATCTTCGCGATCCTTCGCGTATCTTCGCGGATTCTTAACCGACGTTTATGGGCGCGGTAGTGCATTGCGCATACGGATGATCGAGAATTGCAGCGTCGAAGCTGCGACCGCGTCGCGCAGCGGCCAGAGCGATGGCGTGACGCGCAGCTCGATATCGTGCCGCAGCAGCTCGCCGAGCAGATTCGTGATCGGCGTCATCGATCGCGGCAGCACTGGCTCGCGCGAAACATAATATCCCGCGCCTGCATCAAGGAGCGTGAAGGTGTCGCCCGGCATCTCGTAGCGATACAGCTGCTGCCGCGCCACCTCGGGCAGCCAGCGCGACTCGATCGCGACCACGTACGTCGCTGTGCTATAGCCGATCAGCCGCGCGATGTCTTCTGGGGTGCTGTCCGGCCGCGCGTAGAAGGTCACGCGCGGGCAATCGCGCGGCAGCATGTAATTGTGCAGATGCTCGCGGTCGATCGCCCAGACCAGCGCCTGCGACTGGCCGGCGTCGGGCGCGGCGAGCGGGCGCGGATCGAAGCGCGTGATCGCCGGCTGATCGCTCATGTGAAACAGTGTTTCGATCATCGGTTATCGATTCAAATAGCGAACCGGCTCATGCTTTCGCGGCTGATGCCGGCGCGTCCGCGTCCGCGTCGGCCTTCAGAACGGCGTGCCCACCGAACTCGTTGCGCAGCGCCGCGAGCACCTTGGCACCGAACGAGTCTTCCTGGCGCGAAAGGAAGCGCATCTGGAGCGCGATCGTGATCACCGGCGCGGGTACGGCCAGATCAATCGTCTCCTGAACCGTCCAGCGTCCCTCGCCGCTGTCGGCGACATAGCCCTTGATCTCGGACAGATCGGGGTCGCTCGAAAAGGCGTTGGCCGCAAGCTCCAGCAGCCACGAGCGCACCACGCCGCCGTGGTTCCAGAGGTCGGCGATCGCGTGCAGATCGAGGTCGAATGCGGTTTTCGCGCGCATCAGCTCGAACCCTTCGGCGTATGCCTCCATCATGCCGTACTCAATGCCATTATGGACCATCTTGACGAAGTGGCCCGCGCCGTTCGGCCCGACCAGCCGATAGCCGTCTGGCGGCGCGAGGGTCTTGAACAGCGGCTCAAGCGTGTCGAAGGTCGCGCGGTCGCCGCCGGCCATCAGGCAGAAGCCCTCTTTGAGCCCCCAGATGCCGCCGCTGACGCCAACGTCCATAAAGCTAATGCCGTGCTCCTTCAGCAGCGCCGCATGATGCAGGCTGTCCTGATAGTTCGAGTTGCCGCCATCGACGACGGTATCGCCGGGCGCTAGCAGCGCGGCGAGCGCCTCAACCTGCTGGCGCGTTGGGTCGCCGGCGGGAATCATCAGCCAGACAACCCGTGGTGCGGCGAGCTGCCGCACAAGATCCTCGACGCTGGTTGCGGCAGCAGCGCCATGATCGCGTTGCAGCGCTGCGGTCTGGCTAGGCGCGCGATCGTAGCCGACAATCCGATGCCCGTCGTCCAGCAGGCGCTGTGCCATGTTGAAGCCCATACGGCCAAGGCCGATCATGCCGAGTTCCATCTTCTTCTCCTCGCATCTGCATTGTTCAGCGCACGACGGCGCGTGCGGGTCCATTATAGTATTATCGTGCAAGGTTGGCGAGAAGTTGGCCAGGCGCAACGAGCGACCAATAAGGGACTCGCGAAAAAGAAAGCATCCCGCCATTGCTCACGCGAAGACGCGAAGACGCGAAGATGCGGAACGATTATTTCTTTTTGCGTCCCTAATCAATAATTAGTGGCACACTTTTTGCGTATCCGATAGCTCGGCTTATTGCAGTATCAAAGCGAATATTCGCGTGTACGTGGAAGTGGAGGAGTTCCTTGACAGAAGCGCAGGCACCCCAGGTCGCCCCCGCGCCGCCGCAGCTTGCCAGTGGTGCGCACGATCGCGGCGATGGCACAGTCAGCTTCGCCCTGTGGGCACCATGGAAAGAAAGCGTTCATCTGATCGGCGATTTTAATAACTGGGACGCGACGGCTGATCCGTTGGCCGTCGATCAACAGGGGCTCTGGTGGATCGAGAAGCAGCTCGATCACGGCACATATGCCTATCAATTCGTGCTCAACGGCGATACCACGATCTGCGATCCCTACGCCCGGCGGCTGCGCTGGGCCGACGGCTCACCGCAGCCACACGCGCTGATCGAGGTCGGCGCGCAGCCGTATACCTGGGGCGACGATGGCTTTCAGATCAAGCCGCTCAACCAGCTGGTGATCTACGAGCTGCATGTTGGCGACTTTAGCCCCGATGGCACGTTCGCAGGCGTCATGGCCCGACTCGACCATCTCATGTATATCGGCGTGAATGCGATCGAGCTGATGCCGATCCAGGAGTTCCCTGGCGATCGCAGCTGGGGCTATAATCCCGCCTATTTCTTCGTGCCAGAAAGCTCGTATGGCAGCAGCGAGGAGCTTAAGCAGCTGATCGACGCGGCCCATCAGAAGGGCATCGGCGTCCTGCTCGACATGGTGTTCAACCACACCGTGCAGGATTCGCCGCTTAATTTGCTCTATACCTACGACCAAAATCCCTACTTCAGTGATCGAGGTAATCCCTGGGGCTTCCCCGACCTGAATCACTGGAATGATGCGACCAAGCGGCTGATCGACGATATTCAGAGCTACTGGCTGACCGAGTTTCACATCGACGGCTTTCGCTACGATTATGTCGAGGGCATCAGCTACGACGGCATCGGCGGAATGAGCTTCATCGCGTGGGCGGCGCGTCAGCGCAAACCCTACGCCTATCTGATCGCCGAGGACATCGTCGCGGACCCCGCCGCCGTCGTTCGCGATACCGAGATCGATGCCTCGTGGCACTGGCAATTTGCCAGGGTGCTGCGAGCGCAGCTACGCGAGGGCGAGTACGATGGCAATCAGTATGGCGACCTGGATGCGCTGACGCGCGTGCTCTCGTTCGCCGGCGATGGCTATGTGGATAATGCGCAGCCGATCAACTATATCGAATCGCACGACGAGGAGCGGATCATCTACGAAGCAATGACGAATCCCGCGATCGATGAGGCCGGCGCGCTGCGCAAGAGTATGTTGGGCGCGATCATGCTTTTTACCGCGCAGGGCGTACCAATGCTCTATCACGGCCAGGAGTTCGGCGCGCATGCGCAAAAGACGATCGATGTCAGCAAGATTCCGTGGGAGTACATCGAGAGCGATGGCGGCCATCAGCTCTTTCATCACTACGCGACGCTGGCCTATCTGCGCCACACGCAGTCTGCGCTTCAGCACAACGATTTCGCGGTGCTGCTGGCCGATCCCGAGCGCAAGCTGCTGGCGTATCATCGCTGGGACGGCGATAGCAGCGTGGTCGTCGCGGTCAACCTCACGCCCGAGACGCAGCATGTCGCGCTGACCTTTCCGCGCGCCGGGCGCTGGCACGAGTGGCTGCACGACTACGATGAGGAGGTTGGCGAGGAGCCGCACGAGGTCGAGATTCCTGACTCATTCGGCAAGGTCTGGGTTTTCCAGGGGTAGCAAGCAGTAATAAAGATTACTTCAGCTGGGCATGTTTGCACCACAAAGGCACAAAGGGCACAAAGGTCCACACTATCTTTGTGTCCTTTGTGTCTTGGTGGTATTTCGGCCAAAAGCTGGGCATGTTTGCACCACAAAGGCACAAAGGGCACAAAGGTCCACAAAACCTTTGTGTCCTTTGCATCTTGATGGTATTTCGGCCAAAAAAGCTGAGCATGTTTGCACCACAAAGGCACAAAGGACACAAAGGTCCACAAAACCTTTGTGTCCTTTGTGCCTTTGTGGTGAGAAAGCATGGGCTACTCACAAGGCATCCTGCCGCTGATCAGGGCAAAAGTACGATCTCGCCGGTTTGGCAAAATGACGCCGACACCTCTTTCTGTTTGTCGAGATAGCGGGAAAATTCAAAGTAGTCGCCATCGCTCGACGTATTGTTGTAGGCACCCCCAAAATAATAGCAGCCCGCGACCTCCCAATCCCCGGTTGCAGCGAGCCGCATTAGCCGCATATGCCCTTCGCCGCTTCCCGCACCGCTTTGATCAACAATCGACAAATACAGCTTGCCCTCCTGCGCCCACAGAAAGTAGGGATTATTCTTGTCAGTGCGCTCTGCATCGCGGATTTCCAGGTATTTGCGCCATGGTGCCCCCGCCTCGCTGACGATCACGCCAGTAACCGACGGCGTATACTCATTGGGCACATCCAGCACCACATTCATTGATCGTTGTAAGACCAGCCCAAGCGTGACCGTGCCGATCTGGAAATACTTCTTGATCTGCCCAGGATGCACATCATTGGGCAGCCGTAGCTTGGGATCAGCGATCGCCACGACCGGCGTGCCATCTTTGATCTGCTGATAGAGTTGGCGTGTCAGCGCGGCGTTATCCAGGTGCGCCGTGCTGGTTGGCGTGGCCGTCGGCGGCATTGGCGTAGCCGGCTGCGCAGTAGGAACCGGCGTGTCGGCGTCTGCCGTGGGCGACACCGGCGCGGTAACGAGCGGCGTGGGAGCTACGCTGCGTGCTTGCTGCGGCACCGCAGCGCAGGCCCCGATGAGCAGGGCGAGCAGGGGCAGCATAAGGATGCGCTGCACGAGTTTCCAGGCGTTCGGCATAGACACGCTCCTGCGCTGATGCACCAGACGTGACATTGCTCATATTATGGATGCCCATAGGATAGCTGCGCCAGCACGCTAAGGGAATGAACGGAAGCTGAACCGCAGCGCATATGTATCTGAACCTGCTAAGATCGCTGAGCCAATGCATGCCCGCTAGGGCACAATATATTGTGCCCCTACCTCATTTCAGTGTCTCAGCGGTTCAATCTGAGCAAAACAGTTTATCCACGAAGCATCGCGACGGCTCATGGAAAGATCATGACGGCTCATGATCTTATCATGACGGCTCATGGTAAAGTCGTGGTATAGTGATCCTACACCAGTCACCAATCGAGTATGTGCAGACGTAGCTGAAGCGTTTCACGCTTCAGGATATATGGGTGCAACACAATGCAGATCCACCGAGCGACGAATGAAACCTGTGGCAGCGCGACTGGCACCGTCGTGGTGATCGACGTGATCCGTGCCTTCACGACCGCTGCCTACGCTTTCGCGGCTGGGGCGCGCGAGATCGTCCTGGTCGGCACTGTCGCGGAGGCGCTGGCGTTGCGCGAGCGCTGGCCCGGCTCGCTGATGATGGGCGAGGTTGATGGGCTGCCGGCGGCTGGCTTCGACCTCGATAACTCGCCCGCCGCGCTGATCGGTCGCGACCTCGGCGGCCTGCGGCTCATCCATCGATCGACCGCCGGCACGCAAGGGGTTGTGCGCAGCCTGCGTGCCGAGACCCTGCTCGCCAGCAGCTTCGTCTGCGCTGCGGCAACGGCGCGCTACATCACGCGCCAGTCGCCCGCGTCGGTGACGCTGGTTGTCACCGGCATCCTGCTGAATCGCGATGGCGATGAGGACGCCGCCTACGCCGATTATCTCGCTGCGCTGCTGCGTGGCACGCCGCCCGACCCAGCGCCGTATATCCAGCGCGTGTACGCCTCGACCGCCGGGCGCATGTTCGCCGACCCAGCGCAGCCCGAATACCCGGCTGCCGACCTGGCCTGCTGCGCCGAGCTGGATCGCTTCGACTTTGCGATGCTGGTCGAGCGGCGCGATGGCCTGCTGGTGCTGCAACCAGTCACATGTTAGGTGGTGAAACTATCGGCCTATTTCAGCTGGGGTGTACGAGCAGGCTGGCGAGATCGTCGATGAGCGATTCGGGCGCGGTGATCGGTTGCAGCGCGCTGATCGCCTGGAGGAAACCGGCCAGATCGAACTGCTCGACGACGGCGCGGCGGCGCAGTTGCAGCGGCAGCAGGTGCTGGAATGGGCCGAGCGCCAACATCGGCTCGAACAGGCGATAGTTGTCCTCCAGATAGCGCGTGACCTGCGCCTCGGTCCAGGGCGGCAGCGCCTGCGGCTCGTCCGGCACGTGCAGGCACAGGCCGATCTGCTCGGTTTCGTGCGCTAGGATGCGGTAGCGCAGCAGGTCGAGCGCGGCCCGCCCGTAGCGATCGCCCAGCCAGTGGAACCACCACCAGCCCTCTGGCGCGGCGACGAACGGCGCTCCGTTCGGCGGCAGCCCAAGCTGAGGCGGAATCCAGCGCGTCAGCTCGTAGCTCAAAAACTGTCGCGCCGAGCGATAGCGCAGCTGTTCTGCCAGATCCTGCCCCTGATACGAAGCGACCCACAGCACCTCGCCATCGCTCCACTGAACGTTGACCGGTCGCCCCTCCAGCGTCAGCACTGGCCGATCAAACCACTGCGCATCCACCCGCGCGACCGTCTCCTGCGTGTGCTGATCGCGAATGTCGATCATCGCGGCCTCGCTCGACTGGATGTTGCTATAGATGCTGAGGCTGACGTGCGCGCCGATCTGCTCGTCGAACAGCTTGTTCAGCCGCTCGCCAGCGCGCCACTCGCCTGGTCGCCCGACCTTGAGATAGTCGCGCAGCTGTAGCTCGCCCACGATCGCCAGCAGATCAGCGGGCGACAGCATATCCGCGAATAGCTGCCCTAGCTCGGCCAGCCGCACCGCCGCAGTCGGACTCTGCTTGAGCAGGCTGAAGATCTGCTGGACGGCGACGGCTGGCCGAAACGGCGCATGGGTCGCCATCAACAGGCCATCGGGCTGCGCGGACAGCGTCTCGAACAGCAGCCGCTCGAGCGGCGTGCGATAGAAGCACGCGACGCGCGTTGTGCCCAGCCGGCGGTTGCCGCGCCCGATGCGCTGGATGAACGAGCCGGGGCTGCCGGGCGGGCCGATCAGAATCACCACATCGATATCGCCGATGTCAATGCCAAGCTCCAGCGTGCTGCTGGCGAAACAGATCGCCGTGTCCGCATCGGCGAATTGCCGTTCGATCTCACGCCGGCGTCCTGGCTCGATATTCGAGTAATGCACATAGACCGCGCTGCCGAATGGCGAGCGCACGCGCGTGATCGCGGCGTAGGCCTCGATCTCGGCGCGGCTGTTGCAGAACGCCAGCGCCTTGCGCCAGCCCTTCGCGCGAAACGTCGCCAGGTAGTCGGCCAGCGCGTCGCCGCTATCGAGCGAAAGGGCGATCAGCTCGGACGCGATCGCGCGCGCGCCAGCAACACGGATCACCTGCGCGTCGTCGAAATAGCGCGCTGCGGCCGCCGCCGGCTCAGCGATCGTCGCCGACAGCGCGGCATATTGAACCAGCCGATCAGGCGCATCGCCGCGCACACATGCGTAGTCGCGGACCCAGCGAATCCGGTTGAGGATCACGCGCAGCTGATCGCCGCGCGGCGTGCCGTCGAACAGGTGCAGCTCATCGATCACGATCGCGCGCAGGTTCGCGAAGAGCTTCGCGTGCGCCGTCAGCGTCGAGTCCGCCGACTCGGGCGTCGTGATCAGGACATCCGGGGGACGGTTGGGCCGAAAGGTGCTCATGTCGCGGGTTTTCACGCCGAGCGAGAGGCCGAGCGAGGCGAGCGACGGCGCAAGTCGGGCCGCGAGATCGTTGGCGAGCGCGCGGGTCGGCGTCAGGTAGAGGATGCGCGGGCGGCTGGGCGGCGGGTGCGTGCTGCTCGTCGGCGGGCAGTGGCGCTCGATCAGCGGCGCGACGACCGCTTCGGTCTTGCCGCCGGCCGTCGGCGCGCAGACGATCACATTATCGCCCGCTAGCACCGCTGGGATCGTCGCGAGCTGGGCGCTGGTGAAGTTGCCGTGGCGCTCGAAGAAGGCGGGCCAGCTGCGCGGCAGACACGCCTTGAGCGCCAGGCGAGCAGACAGATCGGTCATGGTAGTTACTCCGTCCGAGCTATTGTGCCGAAGAGACGAAGGACGAAGGACGAAGGACGAACGCCGGAATGGCCGACCTTCGTCCTTCGTCTTCCGTCGTTCGTCCGCTCAAGATTGCTCGTACCGAGTGCTAGTTGGCGTCGAATACCGCATCGACGCTCACCTGGAAGCCCGCCAGCAGTACCGATGGGCGGCGGGTGCGTGCTGCTCGTCGGCGGGCAGTGGCGCTCGATCAGCGGCGCGACGACCGCTTCGGTCTTGCCGCCGGCCGTCGGCGCGCAGACGATCACATTATCGCCCGCTAGCACCGCTGGGATCGTCGCGAGCTGGGCGCTGGTGAAGTTGCCGTGGCGCTCGAAGAAGGCGGGCCAGCTGCGCGGCAGACACGCCTTGAGCGCCAGGCGAGCAGACAGATCGGTCATGGTAGTTACTCCGTCCGAGCTATTGTGCCGAAGAGACGAAGGACGAAGGACGAAGGACGAACGCCGGAATGGCCGACCTTCGTCCTTCGTCTTCCGTCGTTCGTCCGCTCAAGATTGCTCGTACCGAGTGCTAGTTGGCGTCGAATACCGCATCGACGCTCACCTGGAAGCCCGCCAGCAGTACCGAGGTTGCCACATCGCCGCGCTGAAAGACACCGTGCTCGGCATACTTCGCGCCATCCAATCGCAGCACGCTGATCGTTTCGGTCTGCGGATTCACGATCCAGTACTCCGGGATGCCGGCCTCAGCGTACTCACGACGCTTTATCACCAGATCGCGCTTCGGATCGTCGGGGCTGACGATCTCGACAACCAGATCCGCGCCCTCCCAGTACTCGTTGTGACGCCGTGGATCATCTGCCGACAGCATCAGCAACAGGTCGGGCTCGCGAAATCGTTCGGTCGCCAGACGGAGGCGCAGCGCTGCGAAGAATACTGTTCCGCCGAGCAGCTCTATCACTGGGAGAAAGGCCAGAAAGAGATACGCCGAGATAACCTGATGTTTTTCGGTCGGGCTCGGCAGCACCTCGATACGCCCATCACTGAGTTCAATCAGGCGATTCGTGCGGTTCGTCAGCCACAAATAATCTGTCTCGCTCCAGTCGCCCTGCTCCGGCAAGATCGGGGCGATCTCGCGCAGAAAGCTGATTTTGGTGTTTCTGCGGCGTGCAGCCGTTGTTCGCGTCGTCATTGTGACCTCGCTTCGCGCTGCGTCATCCCTGGTTTGGCAGGATACTTCGCCCCCGTTGTAATGCCAGTGCAGCCCCAGCGTGCGTGATGCACGTCCTTGCGGGGCGCTTCGCCCCCGCTCCCCCGATTAGGGGAACCCAACCGGTTCCCCTAAAACCCCTCCGGTATTTAATGCTTTCCGTCTCGCAGTGCATCCGCATATGCCTCGCCGCGCGAGATTATATGCCGTCGAGGTTGCGACGCAGCAGTCCGCGACGGCGCACAAGCAGCCGATGCGTGTCTTTACTAACGGAGGCATGCGCCGCTGGCGCTACGCCACCACCCACATTATTTTAGGACCCTGAGCTGCGCCCCAGCTGAGCCAAGCTTACACCCGCAGCCCCTTCGTAAGCTCTTCGAGCAACAGCTCCGGCGCATAGTCGCGATGCAGATACAGCAGATCGAAGGTGATCACCGACAGCCGGATCAGCTCGCGCACATTAATGCGGTGCTGACTGAGCGCGAGCGCAAGCTTGCCGGGCACGATCCGCATAATTTCGTCGTAGCGCTCGCCAGGCGGAAAGCCGTACGAATAGGCGATGCAGTGATAGCGCAGCAGGGTTCTGCAAAACTCATAGATATCGCGCTCGATAAAGCGATCATCAAGCCGCAATATCTGCGATGGTGCCAGCCACGCATCAACCGGCATGCGGTTCTCGCTCTCGGTCAGCGCGAATAGGAAGAACAGGTGCGGGTTAGTCGCAAACGTGATTTCGTAGTCGGCGCGCGGGTGGCTGGGGATGCTGAGCGGATCGACCCGGCTGTTGGATGCGCCCAGCGCCGCATAGATCATCCCCTTGAAAAACGCATCGGTGCGCTCACGCTGCGAGGCGCGCAGCAGCGAGTAGTGCTCGGATTCGTCGATCAGCACCGCCAGGCCGCTATAGCCGAGCATCGTCGCCAGCACGCTGATCCCCGTGAGCAGGTAGGTATACTGGCGCGCGACCTCGCCGGTCAGATATAGGCGCGGCGGCTTTTTCAGACAGGTGCGCAGCTCCTTGGTCGGCTTGAGCTGGCCGCTGATCCACTGCACAATATCGTCGTAGGCGAGCTGGCTGCCACAATCGGCCAGCGCGAGCAGCGCCCGCGAGATCGGGCAATCCTCCTGGCGTGGGCTGCGCGCCACAAACTGGCTCAGCACACCAGGGTGATCGATCGCCTGCCGCAGCAGCGGGCCGAGGCCGCGCTCATCGCTGTCGGGGTAGCGGATCGAGCGAATCAGCGCGCGATAAATCTCGTTGGCCTTGCTCGGCGGCACCTCGACCAGATCGAGGCTGGCGACCGAGACGAGGAAGTTCTCGCGCAGGCCGCGCCGCGCCGCCAGCTCGACGAAATGGCTCTTGCCAAAGCCATAGTCGCCGATGATCGCCTCGACATCGCCGCCACGCTCGCGGCTGCGCACCAGCGCGCGGTCGAGGCTAACCCGCTCGGCCTCCAGCCCGATCGTCAGCGTCTCGACATCCTGGAGCGGCACGATCCCAATCCGCAGCGCCTCAAGCGTCTGCCGCGCGCGAAACTGGTCGATCTCCAGCACGGCGGCACGCGGCGCAAAGCCATTGGTCGTGGGAGTGGTCTGCGACTGCCAGGCATTCACCGATGCCGGCTCGAATTCGCGCGCGGGCAGCCGAAAGCGCCGGCCCGATTCGAAGCGCACTTCCCACTCAAACCCACCCATGTAGGTTTTGAGCAGCGTGCCGCGACCAAGCTGCGGATGAATAACCTCGCGGGCCGAAGAGGGTGCTGTCTCAGCCATACTGTCCTTTTGCCTCTATGCCTATTGTCGCCGATACCCCAGAGCGCATGCGAACGGCGAAGACAACGATGGTCGATGCCGTAGGGGTAGATCTGCGTGTCTGCCCGTGGGCGAACACACGGGTTCGCCCCTACGTTCATTGCGTTTCCATTGCCGTAGGGGCAGACCCGCGTGTCTGCCCACAATGCGAATCAATGTCGAACAGTGTGGGCGCAATATATTGCGCCCCTACGTTCATTGTGATTCATTGCCACCAAATACCCCATGCGCCACGTTTCAATACGGGCTCTGCCGCGTATCCGCGAGTTCCATCAAGCTCTCGCTCTGCCCACGTATCGCGGCGGCGGCGTACTCGGGCGTCAGCAACTGCTCGCCCTCCTCCTTCTGCCGATACCACTCGGTCACCAGCGCCTTGATGAACAGGCGGCGATGGCTGATCGCCAGGTACGAGTTGCGCGCCGCCTCGGAAAGCGTGGCGATATTCGCGGCCTGTAGCTCCGGGTTGAGCTTCGCGCTATAGGCGATCTCGAAGATCGGCAGCAACCGGAAGCTGATCTGTTTCAGCAGCTCGTCGTCGGGGATGTCGAGCCGATCAAGGTTGATCTGCGGGCTGAACGGATTCGAGCGCGAAAAGTAGTTGGGTGCCTGGATGCGCTGCTGGAGCGCCGGATATTTGGGCACAATGTCGTAGACGAATGCGGGCGGCACAGCGTAGACGAACATCGCGCCGGGCAAATCCTCGCGACAGCGATCGATCACCTCGCGCAGATTGTCGGTCGCAACCTTCTCGGATTTGCCGCCGACGCTCAGCATGCGATCGCCCTCATCGAATAGGAGCACCAGCCCGCTATAGCCTAGCGCGCGCACGACCTGACACAGCGAACGCAGCATCTTAAAGGCGTTGTTCTTGTTGATCTTCTCAGTCACGCCGATCGAGCGCAGATCACGCATATCCTCCGGGCTGACCTCCTCGCCGTGCAGCCAGCGGCCCAGCGACTCCATGCGCAGTTCCTGACCGCGCAGCAACGCGGCAAAATAGCCCTGGATCGCCTTATGAAAGCTCAGGCTATCGACCGTCGTCGTCGCCAGGGTTTGCAGCAGCGCGCGCACGTCGGGGAGTTCGGCGGCGCTTTCATCTTCCAGGTCGAGGCCCAGCTGATTGAGCATCCGGCGCAGCGTCCCCTCCAAAAAGCGCGTGAGGCCGCGCTCGTCTTCGCCCAGGTCGCCAAGCTCGTGCCAGATGATCGAGGATGCGACTGCGGCATAGACCCGGCGCTGGTCGTCGTAGGGGCTTTCTTTGGGGCTCAAGTCAACTTTGCTGACTGCGAAATTGCGCTCCCAGGCGCGATCACGCAGGCAATAGAGGAAATGCGACTTGCCGCTGCCATAATCGCCGACAACCAGCTTGAACACCGCGCCACCATCGGCCAGATATGATCCCAGGTAATGCGTATCGATAGCGTTGAGCAGCGACTCATTCCCGACATTATAATAGCTGACGCCTTTGGAGAGCGGCGTGCCCGATTGGCCGAGCACGTCGATGATCTGGCGAGCAAGTCGGGGTTCCGGTAACATTTTGTATCCTTTCAGTGGCTACTCATCTTTCGAGAACACAACATCAGCAATATAGCGGCCAGCGTTCGGGTTATCGCCCTCGACGATCCAGATGCTTTTGTCGGGGTTTTCGGCATGCGATTTCGTCGCGACGTGGCCAAAGATGTGTAGCCCCTTATATTCACGGTGCTGCTGATTAGCAAACTCGTAGAAATCGTGCGCGAACTGTGCGCGGCTATAATCAACGAAGGTCTGCTTGCTCGGCGCAGCGTGAAAGGTCCGCGCCTGTCGCAGCAATACCTGCTCGTAGTAGCAATCGACGATATTCGCGCGCTGATCGACATTATCGCGCTTTCGTCGCGCGTTCTGCCAGGCGTTGTAAAACTGCTCCATCCAGCGCCCTGCGTCCTCGTTGCGGCCCATAACCGCCTTCGTCTCGCGCTGGTATGCCTTGATCAGCGTATCGACACTCAGCGAAACGCGCTTGGCGACCAGATTTTTGCCATAGCTGATCGAGGCCACCCGGTTGACGAAATCCGCGTTGACCTCGAACCGACCGATCTCGAAACGTGGCGGTCGCCCGCCGATCTCGATGCCGATCTCGGCCAGCGCGCTGCGCAATGCCTGCCCAAAGGTATCGGCGAGCGCCCGTTGCGCCTGCTGAAGCTCGTGCTCGATCTCGGGCATAAGCGCGTTGAGCGCGGCATCCTGCACCTTCACGGTCTGCAACGCTTGGTAGGCGCGGCCCAGCCTGACCACATCGACGATCTCGCCGCGCAGCCCGGCGAGCGCCTCTTTGATCGCGGTGACAAGCGTCGTCAGCGCTTTCGCCTCGCGGCGCAGCTCGGGCAGCAGTGGGTCGATCGCCTCGTCTTTGAGGCGGCTTGCGCCGAACGCCTGCTGCGCATTGGTCAGCCCGGTCGGCTGCTCGTCTGCGTGCTGCTCGGTATAATCCTTCAATGTTCGGCTGGCCTTGCCAAGCGCGCTGGTTGTGCCTTTCAGCGCTGTCAGCAGGCTATTGGTCATTTTTTGTCGCTGGCTATATGTCTCTCGGAGACGATCGAGTGCGCTAATAAGCGATTCGTTCGGCATAGTAATCCTTATTTAATGATTGTGAATGACGTGAATTATACCATGTGCCGTGTGTATTCAGATTCGCCTTGAGGAGGCCGTTTTAGCGTGTTCAGCGGGGTAGGTGAGGTAGGGGCGCAATATATTGCGCCCCTACGGGCATGCACCGGTTCAGCGGGTTCTGCGATTCATAGGCGCGTGGCGGGCTTGTTGCAGCCCCCCGACAGCTATGCTATAATCGGCTGTAAATAGAAGGTGAAACCTCGCGAACGGCGAGCGTCTTTTTTTTGTCAGCATCCTTTTCGTACGTGGATTGTACTGATCGGCATATGGGCATCGCCAGGCTATTTTAGAAATATACGGCGCAGGTGCTCCCCAGGCGATCAGAGCTATCGATTGTACGCTCCAAAAATGAACGAAACCTTTCGACCCCTTTGGTGGGAGGATGGCGCGGTTTGCCTGCTCGACCAGCGGCTGCTGCCGGCCAAGGAAGTCGTTGTACGCTGCGATACCCTCGATCTGGTCGTGCAGGCGATCAAGACCATGCAGGTGCGCGGCGCGCCCGCGATCGGTTGCACGGCAGCGTATGGCCTGGCGATGATCGCCGAGCAGAGCCACGGCACGACGACGGCACAGATCAGCGCCGAGCTACAGGACGCCAAACAGACGCTCGATGCCGCACGCCCCACAGCCGTCAACCTGGCCTGGGCGACCAGCCGCATGCTGCACAGCGCCGACACGCACGCCGCCGATGACCCGGCTACCTTCCGGCGCGCGCTGCTCGACGAGGCCCACGCGATCCTGGCCGAGGATCTGGCGATGTGCCACGCGATGGGGCTGCACGGCCTGCCGCTGATCCCAGCGCGCGGCCACGTGCTGACACATTGCAACGCCGGCGGACTCGCGACCGGCGGCTATGGCACAGCGATCGCACCGATCCGCTCGGCCTACGAACAGGGCCGCCCCATCCACGTCTTCGTCGACGAAACCCGCCCATTTCTGCAAGGCGCTCGCCTCACAGCCTGGGAACTTCAGCGCGTCGGCGTGCCGCTCACCCTGATCACCGATAGTATGGCCGGCTATTTCATGCGTCGTGGCGAGATCGACTGCGTGATCGTCGGGGCCGATCGGATCGTGGCAAACGGCGATATCGCCAACAAGATCGGCACGTATAGCCTGGCGGTGCTGGCGCATGCCCACAACATCCCGTTTTATGTCGCGGCCCCCTCGTCGACCGTCGATTTCGCGCTGCCGAACGGCGACGCGATCCCGATTGAGCAGCGCGACTCGGCTGAGGTGACCTCGCTGGGCGGCCAGCAGATCGCGCCGCTGGGCGTGAATGCGGCGCACCCGGCCTTCGACATGACGCCGCACAACTTGATCACGGCGATCATCACCGAGCGTGGCATCGTGTATCCGCCATACGACGAAAATCTACGGCGGGTCTTGCAGGCGCCAGTTGCTGCCCGGCAGTAGCACATATGCCGAACGTCGGCTGCCGGCAGCCGAGCGCTGGCTGCGATGAGTTTGCCGTTCGAGCCCGCGTGCATGCCGCTGCTGCTTGGAGGATTGCCGCATCGTAGCGCGGCCCAGGCGCTGGAGGTGTCGCGACGCCACGCCGAAGCGCTGCTGACGTGGCCGCAGCTCCCGCAACGGAGCTTCCGCGAACAGGGCTTCGTGCAGAGCCTGATCGGCTTTCCTGGCGCGGTGATCGACGCCATGCATGCGCGGGCCTATGTCGATCGCAGCGCGGCTGAACGCGAGCTTGATCAGCTGGCGCTGGCCTACCTGGAGAACAATTGCGACTATGCGGCGCTGGCCGAGGACGATGCAGCCGGCCTCGACGAGGTGCTGCGCCAGAGCTACACCACGCCAATGCCATGGGCGCTCAAGGGCCAACTCATGGGGCCGATCAGCCTGGCGACGCATATCACCGACGAGCAGCAGCGCCCGCTGATCTATGACGATGTCCTGTTCGATGCGCTGGCCCAGCACCTGCGGCTACGCGCCGCCTGGCAGGAGGCACGCCTGCGCGAACGGGTCGATACGACGATTATCTGCCTGGACGAGCCGTTTCTTGAAACCGTCGGGCTGCCGTTTCTGCCGGTGGATTGGGAGGCCGCGCGCGACCAGCTCGATATCGTTCTGGGCGGGATCGCTGGCTGCAAGGGCATCTTCGCCGGCGGCGCGGTCGATTGGGCCGAGGTGCTTCAATCGTCGGTCGAGCTGATCATTGTTGATGCCTACGAGCACGGTCCGTCGCTCGTGGCGGCCGCCGCCGCGCTGCCGGCCTTCCTTGAGCGCGATGGCATCGTTGGGCTGGGGCTGGTGCCCGCCGACGCCGACGCGCTGAGTCGCAGCAGCGCCGAGGGGTTGTTGCAGCATACGATCGCGCTCTTCGACGAGCTGGCGCAGGCCGGTGTGTCGATCGATTGGCTGGTTCGCCAGGCGGTCGTCTCGACCAGCGGTACGTTGAGCCAGCTGGACATCGAGACTGCGGAACGTGCGCTCCAGCTCGTCGGCGGCCTCTCGCAGCTCCTGCGAGCACACTATCAGCTCGATCAACAGACGTGATGTTGTGAAGCTGAGATCGGTTATCGCGTTCTCGCCATGTTAGACAAGATTAACAGGATTTACAGGATGAGAAAGCGCCCTGCCATAATCCTGTCCATCCTGTTAATCCTGTCAGTCATAAAGTGGCAAGAAACCTTGTCTTAGCGAAGATAAAGGAGTCACCCGTGCGAATCGTCGTCACTGGCTCGCTGGCCTACGACTATATCATGAATTTTCCCGGCTACTTCAAAGATCATATTCTGCCGGACAAAGTGCATATGCTGACCGTCAGCTTCCTGGTCGACTCGATGCGCCGGATGCGCGGCGGCGTCGCTGGCAACATCGCCTACTCGCTAGCGCTGCTCGGCGAGCACCCGCTAGTGGTCGGGACGGTCGGCCAGGATTTCGGCGAGTATCGCAGCTTGATGGAGCGCCAGGGCATCGACGCATCCGGCATCGTCGAGATCGCGGACGATTTCACCGCATCCTGCTTCATTAATACCGACCAGTCCAACAACCAGATCGTGGCGTTTTATACCGGCGCGATGGCGCATTCGAAAAATCTTTCGCTCACAGAGCTGGGCCTGGGTGCCGACGATATTGTCGTCATCTCGCCGACCGACCCCGAGGCGATGACGCGCTACGTGCGCGAGTGCCAGCAGCTTGGCGTCCCGTTCATCTTCGACCCCGGCAAACAGACGCCGCGCCTCGAAGCCGATCAGATTCTGCTTGGGCTGACTGGCGCAAGCGTGCTGATCGGCAACGACTACGAGTATGCCATGCTCGCGAAGAAGATCGGTTGGACCGAGGCGGCGCTGATCGGCGCCGTGCCGCTCACCGTCGTCACACGCGGCGAGTTTGGCTCCTCGATCTATTCGACTGAGACAAACGGCCAGCCGACCGACATCCCGATCGCGCCCGTGTCCGAGGTGCGCGATCCCACCGGCGCAGGCGATGCCTACATCGCCGGGCTGGTGTTTGGGCTGGCGCATAAGCTGCCATTGCCGGTGACTGGCCGCATCGCCGCGCTGATGGCCGCCTACACGATCGAGCAGCGCGGCTGTCAAGAGCACACGTTCACACTGAGCGAATTCGCCGAGCGCTACACCAGCGCTTTCGGCGCGTGCCCCGAGATCGAGGCACTGGTTGAGCCGGTGACACGCTGATGCGCCGACCGCGTTCGGTCGTCGCGTCAGCGCGTTAGGTTGGAGGGGTATGGCACTAAGCTGGGGCATCATTGGCATGGGCCGCATCGCCCGTACGTTCGTCAACGCGCTGACACCGTCGAGCGAGGCGCGCGTTGTTGCGCTCGCCAGCCGCGACCGCACGCACGCCGAGCGATCCGCACACGAGCTTGGCATCGCGCGCGGCTACGGCTCGTATGCGGAGCTGCTGGCCGATCCAACCGTGGACGCGGTCTACATCGGGCTGCCGAACAACATGCACGCCGAGTGGTCGATCAAGGCCGCGCAGGCCGGCAAGCATGTCTTGTGCGAGAAGCCGCTGGGGGTGAGCCGCGCCGAGGCCGAAGCCATGTTCGATGCGGCGCGCGAGCACGGCGTGTGGCTGATGGAGGCGTTTATGTATCGCTTCCATCCGCAGACGCTGAAGGTCAAGCAGCTGATCGATGAAGGGGCGATCGGGCGAGTCCGGCTCATCCAGGCTGCATTCGGCTTCACCGTGACTGATACAGCGAATGTGCGGTTGAGCGCACAGCTGGCCGGTGGCGCGCTGATGGATGTCGGATGCTATTGTGTGAACTTCGCCCGCATGATCACCGGCAACGCGCCCGAGGGCGTCTCGGCTGCTGCGCGCTGGGCCGATTCCGGTGTCGATGCGACGCTGGTGGGCACACTCGAGTATCCCGATGGCATCCTGGCCCAGATCGAGTGCAGCCTGTTCAGTGGCCTGCACAACACCGCGCATGTGATCGGCAGCGCAGGGATCATCGATCTGGAGCAGGCGTTCACGCCGCCCTTCGATCGCCCCTCGTACATCCGGCTGCGACGCGGCGCGCGCTCCGACGAAGCCGAGACGATCGAGATTCCGCCGGTCAATCATTACCGGCTGGAGGCCGAGGCATTCGGGCGACTGATCCAGGCGGGACACGGCGTACACGGCCTGCCCGAGATGCCGCTGGCCGAAACCCTGGATAACATGGCGACGATCGATGCCTTGCTGAACAGTGCGCGGACATCGCGCAATGGAGGTCAAGCGATGGATAAGCGCAGCTGCTCGGTCTGCGGGAGCGCGGTCAAGCCGGTGGTGTTGATCGAAGACCACGGGCCGGCAAGCGGTGAGCAGCCATCGGCGGTCGCTCCTGGCCAGGCGCATCGCTCGCTGGGCATCGTCTACAACGAGCATTATCCGACCGAGGCGACCGCGTGTACGGTCTGTGGACATATCGATCTGTGGGTGAATCCCGAGTGGGTCGCCAGCTTAAAATAGCCGTCCGTACGATTGTTTACGTCTTGTATGTCGTTTTTTGCCCCGCAGGGCAAAAAACGACATACAAAACAAACCCTTCATCATGGTGCAGAGCGCTGCACAAAGGAGAACCTAATCTCAATGAGTAAGAGCTATGACATCAAAGACATCAACCTGGCCGAGCAGGGCCGCAAACGCATTGACTGGGCCGAGCGCGAGATGCCGGTGCTGCGCCTGATTCGCGAGCGCTTCGAGAAAGACCGCCCGCTCAAAGGGATACGCATCTCGGCCTGCCTGCACGTCACTTCCGAAACCGCCAACCTCGCGCGCACGCTGGCGATCGGCGGTGCCGATGTGCTGCTGTGCGCCTCGAACCCGCTCTCGACACAGGACGATGTCGCGGCGGCGCTGGTCGCCTACGAGGAGATTCCGGTCTACGCGATCAAGGGCGAGGACAACCCGACCTATTACAGCCACCTGACCGCCGCCCTCGATCACAACCCGCATATCACGATGGACGACGGTGCCGACCTGGTGACCGGCGTGCTGAAGCAGCGCCCCGACCTGATCAAAAGCATGCTCGGCTCGACCGAAGAGACGACCACCGGCGTGGTGCGGCTCAAGGCGATGGCGGTCGATGGCGTGCTGACCTTCCCGGTAATCGCCGTCAACGATAGCGACACCAAGCACCTGTTCGATAATCGCTACGGCACCGGGCAGAGCACGCTCGACGGCGTGATCCGCGCGACGAATGTGCTGCTCGCCGGCAAGACGTTTGTCGTCGGCGGCTACGGCTGGTGTTCGCGCGGCATCGCGTCGCGGGCGCAGGGCCTTGGCGCAAACGTGATCGTCACCGAGGTCGATCCGATCAAGGCGCTGGAAGCGGTGATGGATGGCTTCCGCGTGATGCCGATGGTCGAGGCGGCCAAGCTGGCCGATTTCATTGTGACCGCCACCGGCGACATCAACGTGATCGACGGGTCGCATTTCGAGGTCATGAAAGATGGCGCGATCGTCGCGAACAGCGGGCATTTCAACGTCGAGATCAACATCCCCGCGCTTGAAGCCCTGGCGGTCGAGAAGCGCGAGCCACGCCCGTTCGTCGAGCAGTACATCCTGGGCGATGGCCGGCGGATCAACCTGCTCGGCCAGGGTCGGCTGATCAACCTCGCCAGCGCAGAGGGCCACCCGTCGAGCGTGATGGATATGTCGTTTGCGAATCAGGCGCTGGCCGCTGAGTACTTGCTGCAAAACAAAGGCAAGCTCGCGAACGGCGTCCACGCCCTGCCCAAGGAAGTCGATCGCGAGATCGCCGGCCTGAAGCTCGCCGCCATGGGCATTATGATCGATCAGCTGACGGCCACACAGGCCAAGTATCTCGCCTCGTGGGAAGAGGGCACATAGACACGATACCTTGACAGGGAGTGCATCCATGCCAACCTCATTTATGCAGTCGCCGCAACTCTTTTTCACATCCGAATCTGTGACGGAAGGGCACCCCGATAAGCTGTGCGATCAAGTCTCCGACGCGATCCTGGATGCCCTGCTGACCCAAGATCCGCTGTCGCGCGTCGCGTGCGAGACAGCAACCACAACCGGCCTGGTCGTTGTGATGGGCGAGGTCACCACCGACGCCTATGTCGAGATTCAGGACATTGTTCGCGAGACGATCGCCGACATTGGCTACCTCGACGCCAGCTACGGCTTCGACGCCAAGACATGCGGCGTGATGGTCTCGCTCAAGGGGCAATCAGCCGACATCGCGATGGGCGTTGACAAGGGGCTGGAGGCCAAGCGCGGCGAGCTTACCGATGCCCAGGTCGAAGCGATCGGCGCGGGCGATCAGGGCATGATGATCGGGTTCGCCTGCAACGAGACGCCCGAGTTCATGCCACTGACGATCTCGCTGGCGCACAAGCTCGCGCGTCAACTCGCAACGCTGCGCAAGAGCGGCGAGCTGGCCTATCTGCGCCCCGACGGCAAAAGCCAGGTGACGGTCGAGTACGCCTATGGCAAGCCGGTGCGCGTCGATACCGTGCTGGTCTCAACGCAGCACTCAGCCGACATCAGCCCCGAGCAGATCAGCGAGGACATCATCGAGGATGTCATCCATGCGATCATCCCACACGACCTGCTCGATAATCGGACCAAGTATTTCGTCAATCCAACTGGTCGCTTCGTCACCGGCGGGCCAATGGGCGACGCCGGGCTGACTGGGCGCAAGATCATCGTCGATACCTATGGCGGCGTCGCGCGACACGGCGGCGGTGCCTTCTCGGGCAAGGATCCGACAAAGGTTGATCGCAGCGCGGCCTACGCAGCGCGCTACGTCGCTAAGAACGTCGTGGCAGCCGGGCTGGCCGAGCGCTTCGAGGTGCAGGTCTCCTACGCGATCGGCGTCGCGCGCCCGCTGTCGATCAGCGTCGAGACGTTCGGCACTGGCGTGATCGCCGACGAGCAGATCTTGAAGCTGATCTACGAGTACTTCGATCTGCGGCCTGGCGCGATCATCCGCGACCTCGATCTGCGCCGACCGATCTATCGCCCAACCGCGGCCTATGGTCACTTCGGGCGCGAGGATATCGATGCGCCGTGGGAGCGCACCGATAAGGCGGCAGCGCTGCGCAAGGCGGCTGGGCTGTAGTAGCTCCTGACTTTGCCTCTGCTGGTTTCAACCAAACGCCCCATTAGCATAGCGCTAATGGGGCGTTTGGGTTGGAGCTATATATCGGCATGTTGCTGATCTCGCGCGGCACGTTGCTGATCTCGCGCGGCGCGTTGCTGATCTCGCTCGGCGCATTGCTGATCTCGCTCGGCGCATTGCTGATCTCGCTCGGCGTGTTACTGATCTCGCTCGGCGCATTGCTGATCTCGCTCGGCGTGTTGCTGATCTCGCTCGGCGCATTGCCCCAAGCGTTCCAGTCGTCGCCCCAAGCGTTCCAGTCGTCGCCCCAAGCGTTCCAGTCGTCGCCCCAAGCGTTCCAGTCGTCGCCCGAGGTGCTCAAGTCGTCGCCCCAAGCGGCTTCGCCAGACCTTCCGGGAAGCTGGCTGGCGGCTTACAAAGCGCCAGATCAAGCTTCCCGGAAGGTTGCTCGCCTCGTAATTGTTCACTGTTGGGGATCGGTGCCTGGCGCCTGAAGGCGCGGCTACACAGACCAAGCCTGCCTACGCGGGCTACGTCAGGCCGCGCTGGCGGCCTTCGCATGCGTAGGCGCGGCTTATGAACTTTGAGAAATAAAACGGGAATCTTGACCCAGTCCGGGATGCCGCGCAGCAGCCGCGAATGAATTCGCGGCCTAATATGGGCAACACGCTCAAGCGTGTTCGCGTGCGACTCAGCCTGCTTCAGCAGGCTTAGCCCACTAGCCTGCGGTTTCAACCGCAGGTGTAGCGTGCCAGCGAAATACCCGATGTAAAAGGAAAAGTTCATCAGCCGCCAGCCGACGGAAGTGTGAACAGTTTCCTCGCCTCGGCGCGTTGTGCAGCCAATGGCTCTATCGTATAATGAGGCCCACGCATCAAGTCACCAAGAGGAGGCGACATATGTCACAGCCGAACATCGCGGGCGCGGGCACACGCGAGCAGCCATGGCAGCTGAAAACACCCAGCGGGCAATCTGATCTGCTGGTCTATCGCGATGAAACTGCCGATCCGCCCGCGCTGGTGCTGATGGTTGGCAAAACCGAGGTGCGCTACCTGCTGCGCTCTATCAACGACTTGCACGCCATGCTCAAGGCGCACGGCGATTGGATGGCGCTCGGCAGTGCCGACGAGCAAAAGCCGGCAGCGCCAGGGACGGTTGAGGCGTGGGCGCGTTCGCCAGAGAATCCGGTCGGCGGTTGGTACGGGCTCAAGAAAGGGCTGCGCGGGCGCTTCGCCAACTACGTGCCGCCAGTTCTGGAGGTGCTCGGGCTGGCCGAGGTCGAGCACAATGCGCGGAATAATCGCATGCGAGCGCTGTAGTCGCCGTTCGCGCCACAAGGGAGGAGCAATGGATCGCTCAAGCTGGCATGCCTTTCGCGACCCGCGCTTCGAGCTTCAATTCAGCTATCCCACAGTCGTCGCTGGGCACACCGTCGAACGCACCGAGGAGGCGACCGAGCAGCAGATCAGGATTCATTTGACCTCGAACGAGCGCAAAGATGTCTACTTCGAGCTGACCAAATTCATCAACACCGATGCGCACGAGCGCTACCAGTCGCTGAAGGAGCACAGCCAACGCGCAACCGAGTTCTTCGTTGTCGGCGATCTGGCGGAAACGCAGCTGGGCGGGCAGCCAGCGTTGACGTTCTCGTTCCAGCGCGGCGCGCTCCACCGCAAAGCCTTGCTTGTGCAACGCGCGCAGGATTGCTATCGCATTATCTATAATCCAGAGTACCCGCTCAATCAGCGCATCGCCGAAACGATCGTCTTCCCGTAAGACAAGGTTTCATAAGAGTGCTTCAAAGATGACAATCTGGCATAGATTGAGCCTGTAGGGACGCGATATATCGCGTCCGTACAAGCGTAGGGACGCGATATATCGCGTCCGTACAAGCTGAATACATATACGTAAAGCACCTCCGAACCTTGTCTAAGCGCGATTATGAAGCGCCAAGCGCGCGCTCCAGTGCTGCGATCACCCGCTCCGGTCGCAGCTCGCGCATGCATGGGTGCCCCGCGACCAAACACGCCTCGTTTTTAAAGCCGTGCTCGATGCAGACCGTGCATTTCGCTGGCGTCCGCACGACCTGGGCATGCGGGCCGCGTGGTGCCCATAGGTTGATCGGGCTGGCACCGTCGCCGTCGCCGTCGTTGCCGAAGATGCAGATCGTCGGGCAGCCGACTGCCACCGCAATGTGCATCGGCCCAGCATCCACCACGACAGCGGCACGCGCACGCGCAAACGCTCCCGCAAGCTCGGGCAGGCCAGTCTCGCCACGCAGGTCGCGCAGGGCGGTCTCCTGAAGCAGCTGTTCTTCCCAATCGCCTGCGTGGTAGCGCTCGCGCTCAATCTGCGGTCGACTGCCGATCATGCCGACGCTCAGCTCATGCTCGGCACACCAGTCGATCAGGGCGCGCCAGTATTCGGGCAGCCACTGTTTGGCGCTGCGCGTTGTGGTCATATGCAGCAGCACGTCGGGCACGGCGAAGGGCGGCGCGCTGGTGGCGACCTCGGTGCGAAAAAAGTCGGTCTCGACATACGCCAGCCGGCAGAAGATCTCGGCCAGGTAGTTGCTGGTCAGCAGCGCGCCATAGCGCTCAAGAAACGCCGGGCTGTTCCAATCGGCGTCGCGCAGCATGCGTTCGCGCAGACTGTCGCCGGAGAGCAGCTTGCGGCGAAAGTCGGGCTGGAGCGAGCCGCCGACCAGGTAGCGCGGGGCAACCGCTGCGACGACGACCAGGTTCAGCTCGCTAAACTCGTCGCAGTTGATCGCCAGATCGTAGTCGCCCGCCGCCGCGCGTCGTTCGGTCACGAAGCCGTGGAGGTCGCCCAGGTAGTCGGCGCGTGCGCCGTAGAGCGAGAAGCGCGCGTCGATGTAGCGACAGCCGGCCTCCAGGTCGCAGGTGGTCTGGCCGCCGAAGAAATCGAGCGTCGCACGGGGGTACTTCTCCTTCAGCCCACGCAGCAGCGGCGTCGTCAGCACGAAGTTGCCGACTTTATCCGAGCCGAAGACGGCCAGATGTGGCTGTGGGCCAAGCGGTTGGTCGGTGAATCGTTCCATATGCAGTACCCGCGATTATAGCCGCGCCGACAGTATTTGACAAACCCTGTTCGCCCGCCTAGAATGGCCACCGTCAGACGTGAGACGTGAGACGTGAGATGTGAAGCGTGAAACGTGAGACGTGAAGCATGCAGCCGACGGGCTCGTTGTATATTCGAAAGAGGTGTTTCCAATGGCACAGGAGCGGCCAAATGCGTTTACTTTTGGGGTGCCGAGGACGTTAGTCGGGCCGGAGCTTAAGGCCGGCGACACGGCACCCGCGTTCAAGCTGATCGATCGGAAGGGCCAGGAGGTCAGCAGCGATCTGTTCAAGGGCAAGCCGATGCTGATCAGCGTTGTGCCCTCGGTCGATACCGGCGTCTGCTCGCTTCAGACGCGACGTTTCGACCAGGAGGCGGCCAGCCTTGGCGATGCGATCACGGTGATCGGCGTCAGCGCCGACCTGCCGTTCGCTCTGGGGCGCTGGTGCGGGGCCGAGGGAGCCGAGAACATCCGGGTGCTCTCGGATCATCGCGATATGAGCTTTGGCCAGGCGTTCGGCACATATGTCAAAGAGCTACGAATCGATAGCCGCGCGGTCTTCGTCGTCGATAAGGACGGCGTGATCCGCTACGTTGAGTATGTCCCGATCGTCGGTAATCAGCCCAACTACGACGCGGCGATCGCTGCGGTGCGGGAAGTTACCGCCTGAACTGACAAAGCGAGGGTAGAGAGATAAGGAGACAAGGAGATAAGGAGATAAGGAGGCAAGGAGCCGCAACGCAACTTCGTCTCCTTGTCTTTTGTCTGCTTGTCTCTTTGTCTTTTGTCTGCTTGTCTGATTTACAGTGACAGATTGGTATGAATGTGATCGTTCATCCGCAACTCTGGCCCGACACTGCCACAATCGATCAGCACGGCCATCTCGTGATCGGCGGCTGCGATACGGTCGCGCTCGCCCGCGCGTATGGCACGCCGCTGTATTTGCTCGACGAGGCGACGTTTCGCGCGGGCTGCCGGGCCTATCGCCGCGCGTTCCAGCGCCGGTATCGTGGGCCGAGCGCCATCCACTACGCCAGCAAGGCGCTGCTCAATCTCGCGGTGGCGCAGATCGTCGCCGAAGAGGGTCTGGGGCTCGACGTGGTCTCGGGCGGCGAGCAGCATGTCGCGATGCAGGTTGGGTTTCCCGCCGAGCGCATACATATGCATGGTAACGCCAAATCGCGGTTCGAGCTGGAGCAGGCGCTCAGGGCGGGCGTTGGCCGGGTGGTCGTAGACAATCTCGATGAGCTAGAGCTGCTGGCCCAGCTGGTTGAGCACCACAGCGCGCCAACGCCGATTATGCTGCGGTTAAGCCCTGATATCGCCGTCGATACGCACTCCTACATCGAAACCGGCAGCGCTGTCTCGAAGTTTGGTCTGCCGCTCGACGCGCTCGACGCGGCTGCGGTGCGCATCCGCGCCACGCCGGGGCTGCGATTGACCGGGCTGCATGCCCACCTCGGCTCACAGATCTTCGACTATGCGCCGATCCAGCGGGCGATCAGCGTGCTGCTCGACAGCGCCGCCCGGCTGCGCGACCAGCACGGCATTATCATAGACGAGGTCAGCCCTGGCGGCGGTCTGGGCGTGCCCTACACTGCCGAGCAGCCGACGCCCGATCTGGACGCCTATGCGGCGGCGATCGGCGACGCGCTTGAGGCGGGCTGCGCAGCGCGCGGGCTGCCGCTGCTGCGGCTGGTGATCGAGCCAGGTCGCTCGCTGATCGCGCGGGCTGGCGTCGCGATCTATGCGGTGGTGGCGTCCAAGCAGCTTCCGCGCGCCGAACGAGCGACGGCGCATGACGAGCCGCTTGATCTGCCGTCTGCCGACGCTCGGCCTTCGTCGGCGGCGCGCTATCTCCATGTGGACGGCGGCATGGCCGACAATATTCGCCCCGCGCTGTATGGGGCGCGCTACACGGCGCTGCTGGCGAACCGCGCCGCTGCGCCAGCGGAAGAGATCGTCCACGTCGCCGGTCGTTTCTGCGAATCGGGCGATGTGCTGCTGCGCAACATCGCGCTGCCACGTGCCGCGCCGGGCGATCTGCTGGCCGTCGCCGTCGTTGGCGCTTATACGCTGAGCATGGCGAGCAGCTACAACCTGGTGCCGCGCCCACCCATGCTGCTGCTGGGTGGCGAGCGCGCCCGGCTCATTCAGCGCGGCGAGACCTATGCGGATCTGCTGGCGCGCGATGTGCCGCTGCCAGAGAGCTGTGAGCAACCCTGACAGGACGAAAGACGGAAGACGGAAGACGAAGGCTGCCATCCAGCGTTCGTCACTTCGTCTTTCGTCCTTCGTCTCTTCAGCAACATAGCTCGGATGGCGTCCTAGAGCCGCATGCACCTCGAAAGATAGCGAGCGCACCCCCCACAAACGCCCGTTTCCCCACTGCCGGCACCATAGCCGTCATCGGCGGCAAAAATGTCATCTTACAGTGGTTGACTCCGCCTAGAAGTCCGCTATAATTCGGTTAATACCCATTTCTCTCATCATATGCTCGTATTGCGATGTGATCTGTAAGGATCTGGTCGGGCCACACCTCCAAGAATCCGCTACTGCCGCGCGCCAGTAGCGATTATGTTGCTTTCCCATCCTTATCGCAGATCGTAAGTATAACTGTGCCTCATATCCCATCAACGCCAGAGCTTTGCTGAAAAGAGCGCGAGGGCGCAACTCCACTGCTCACATGCCCAGACGTTGATGTATTCCTGGTTTCGCTGCGGGTGTGGCAGGTTGCTCAACGAGAGTGACCGGATTAATGAAGGAGGCTTCAATGAAGAAGGTGGTCGTCTGGTTCGCAGTCATGATCCTTTTGGCGGGCATTGTTCCCGCCGCGCTGGCCGCTCCGGCTGCTCCCGGCGCGGGACAGAGCGCGGGATCGTCGGAGTTCGTCGTTGTGTATGCCGACGGCACATCGCTCGACGCCGCGCGCGCCGCAATACGTGCGATCGGCGGCGTGATCGTCAAAGAGAACGCCCAGGTTGGTGTGGCGACGGTTCGGACCAGCAACCCGAACTTCGTCGCAGCGGTCCAGGGCCAGCGCGCGCTGATTGGCGCGGCCAGCAACACCGCAGTCGGGCAGGCACCGCGCGATGTCCGGCCAGCGCGCGACGACATCGAGCGGCTCGACCAGGAGCGTCAGTCGATGCAAGGCCAGCTTGGTCAGGCGAGCGCCGAGAGCACCAACTCCCACCGCGATGCCGACCCGCTGGCGGGCCTGCAATGGGACATGCAGATGATTCATGCGACCGTCGATGGCTCCTACCGGGTGCAGAAGGGCGACAAACGCGTGCTCGTCGGCATCATCGACACGGGCATTGATGGCTCGCATCCCGACATCGCGCCGAACTTCAATAGCAATCTCAGCCGCAACTTCACGACCGACATTCCGCTGATCGACGGCGACTGTGCGAGTGACCCAGACGGCTCCTGCGACGATCCAGCCGATGTGGACGAGCAGGGCCACGGCACCCACGTGGCCGGCACCGTCGCTGCGGCGCTGAACGGCCTTGGCATGGCTGGTGTGGCACCAAAGGTGACGCTGGTCAACCTGCGCGCCGGCCAGGACTCGGGCTACTTCTTCCTTCAGTCCGTCGTGGACGCCCTGACCTACGCCGGCGATATCGGCGTCGATGTCGTCAATATGAGCTTCTACCTCGATCCGTGGCGCTTCAACTGCGCCAACAGCCCGTCCGACTCGCCGGAGGCGCAGCAAGAGCAGCGGGCGATCATCACTGCGATGAACCGCGCGCTCAATTACGCGCACCGGCATAACGTCACGCTGATCGGGTCCGCAGGGAACGAGCATGGCGACCTGGGCAACCCGACCTCCGATACGACCAGCCCCGACTTCCCGCCTGGAGGGATCTACCCGCGCGTGGTCGATAATTCCTGCCTCATCCTGCCGACCGAGGGCAATCACGTGATCAGCGTCTCGGCGATCGGCCCGAGCACGGCCAAGGCCGACTACTCGAACTACGGCACCGAGCAGACGGCTGTCTCCGCTCCCGGTGGCTATTCGCGCGACTTCTTCGGTACGCCGCTGTATCGGAGCGTCACGAACCTGATCCTCGCGCCATTCCCGGAGGCGATCGCGATAGCGAGCGGGCAGCTCAACCCCGACGGCACGCCGAATACGCCGTTCGTTGTTCAGGACTGCAAGGGCAGCGTCTGCGCATATTATCAGTACTTGCAGGGCACGTCGATGGCGTCGCCGCACGTGGTCGGCGTCGCCGCGCTGATCGTCAGCGAGTACGGCCACAAGGATAATGATCACAAGGGCGGGCTGACGCTCGACCCGGCGCAGGTTCAGCGGATTCTCTATCGCACCGCCACCGAGCACGCCTGCCCCAATCCTCGGCTGGTGGATTACACGATCGTGGGACGAACGGCGGACTGGAACGCCACCTGCGAGGGCGGCAAGGGCTTCAATGGCTTCTATGGCCATGGCATCGTCGATGCGCTGAAGGCAGTCAAGAACTAGCGATTCGCTATACTGATTCTGCACCCCCACTGTGGGGAGGTTCGGAGAGGCCAAAGGCTCCTCCGAACCCTTTCCAGCACAGTGGGATCCGAAGCTTGGAATTCACGTGACTTGAAGTCGCGGCCGCACTGACCCTATAGTGAGTCGTATTAATTTAAATCATACCAACATGGTCAAATAAAACGAAAGGCTCAGTCGAAAGACTGGGCCTTTCGTTTTAATCTGATCGGCACGTAAGAGGTTCCAACTTTCACCATAATGAAATAAGATCACTACCGGGCGTATTTTTTGAGTTATCGAGATTTTCAGGAGCTAAGGAAGCTAAAATGGAGAAAAAAATCACTGGATATACCACCGTTGATATATCCCAATGGCATCGTAAAGAACATTTTGAGGCATTTCAGTCAGTTGCTCAATGTACCTATAACCAGACCGTTCAGCTGGATATTACGGCCTTTTTAAAGACCGTAAAGAAAAATAAGCACAAGTTTTATCCGGCCTTTATTCACATTCTTGCCCGCCTGATGAATGCTCATCCGGAATTTCGTATGGCAATGAAAGACGGTGAGCTGGTGATATGGGATAGTGTTCACCCTTGTTACACCGTTTTCCATGAGCAAACTGAAACGTTTTCATCGCTCTGGAGTGAATACCACGACGATTTCCGGCAGTTTCTACACATATATTCGCAAGATGTGGCGTGTTACGGTGAAAACCTGGCCTATTTCCCTAAAGGGTTTATTGAGAATATGTTTTTCGTCTCAGCCAATCCCTGGGTGAGTTTCACCAGTTTTGATTTAAACGTGGCCAATATGGACAACTTCTTCGCCCCCGTTTTCACCATGGGCAAATATTATACGCAAGGCGACAAGGTGCTGATGCCGCTGGCGATTCAGGTTCATCATGCCGTTTGTGATGGCTTCCATGTCGGCAGAATGCTTAATGAATTACAACAGTACTGCGATGAGTGGCAGGGCGGGGCGTAACCTAGGTGACAGAAGTTAAAAGCCTCCGGTCGGAGGCTTTTGACTTTCTGCTAGATCGGCCGCATCGAATATAACTTCGTATAATGTATGCTATACGAAGTTATTAGCGATGAGCTCGGACTTCCATTGTTCATTCCACGGACAAAAACAGAGAAAGGAAACGACAGAGGCCAAAAAGCTCGCTTTCAGCACCTGTCGTTTCCTTTCTTTTCAGAGGGTATTTTAAATAAAAACATTAAGTTATGACGAAGAAGAACGGAAACGCCTTAAACCGGAAAATTTTCATAAATAGCGAAAACCCGCGAGGTCGCCGCCCCGTAACCTGTCGGATCACCGGAAAGGACCCGTAAAGTGATAATGATTATCATCTACATATCACAACGTGCGTGGAGGCCATCAAACCACGTCAAATAATCAATTATGACGCAGGTATCGTATTAATTGATCTGCATCAACTTAACGTAAAAGCAACTTCAGACAATACAAATCAGCGACACTGAATACGGGGCAACCTCATGTCCGAGCTCGCGAGCTCGTCGACAGCGACACACTTGCATCGGATGCAGCCCGGTTAACGTGCCGGCACGGCCTGGGTAACCAGGTATTTTGTCCACATAACCGTGCGCAAAATGTTGTGGATAAGCAGGACACAGCAGCAATCCACAGCAGGCATACAACCGCACACCGAGGTTACTCCGTTCTACAGGTTACGACGAATGTCAATACTTGCCCTTGACAGGCATTGATGGAATCGTAGTCTCACGCTGATAGTCTGATCGACAATACAAGTGGGACCGTGGTCCCAGACCGATAATCAGACCGACAACACGAGTGGGATCGTGGTCCCAGACTAATAATCAGACCGACGATACGAGTGGGACCGTGGTCCCAGACTAATAATCAGACCGACGATACGAGTGGGACCGTGGTCCCAGACTAATAATCAGACCGACGATACGAGTGGGACCGTGGTCCCAG
>JADMIO012983320.1_pt1 | contig 63854 bp, 45 predicted proteins | sample 8958161 | NCBI WGS metagenome assembly JADMIO01 (sample SAMN16585339, study PRJNA669376) | soil metagenome | isolation source: Crop rotation soil | place: USA: Cullars Rotation, Alabama | collected 2011
CTGGGACCACGGTCCCACTCGTATCGTCGGTCTGATTATTAGTCTGGGACCACGGTCCCACTCGTATCGTCGGTCTGATTATTAGTCTGGGACCACGATCCCACTCGTGTTGTCGGTCTGATTATCGGTCTGGGACCACGGTCCCACTTGTATTGTCGATCAGACTATCAGCGTGAGACTACGATTCCATCAATGCCTGTCAAGGGCAAGTATTGACATTCGTCGTAACCTGTAGAACGGAGTAACCTCGGTGTGCGGTTGTATGCCTGCTGTGGATTGCTGCTGTGTCCTGCTTATCCACAACATTTTGCGCACGGTTATGTGGACAAAATACCTGGTTACCCAGGCCGTGCCGGCACGTTAACCGGGCTGCATCCGATGCAAGTGTGTCGCTGTCGACGAGCTCGCGAGCTCGGACATGAGGTTGCCCCGTATTCAGTGTCGCTGATTTGTATTGTCTGAAGTTGCTTTTACGTTAAGTTGATGCAGATCAATTAATACGATACCTGCGTCATAATTGATTATTTGACGTGGTTTGATGGCCTCCACGCACGTTGTGATATGTAGATGATAATCATTATCACTTTACGGGTCCTTTCCGGTGATCCGACAGGTTACGGGGCGGCGACCTCGCGGGTTTTCGCTATTTATGAAAATTTTCCGGTTTAAGGCGTTTCCGTTCTTCTTCGTCATAACTTAATGTTTTTATTTAAAATACCCTCTGAAAAGAAAGGAAACGACAGGTGCTGAAAGCGAGCTTTTTGGCCTCTGTCGTTTCCTTTCTCTGTTTTTGTCCGTGGAATGAACAATGGAAGTCCGAGCTCATCGCTAATAACTTCGTATAGCATACATTATACGAAGTTATATTCGATGCGGCCGATCTAGCAGAAAGTCAAAAGCCTCCGACCGGAGGCTTTTAACTTCTGTCACCTAGGTTACGCCCCGCCCTGCCACTCATCGCAGTACTGTTGTAATTCATTAAGCATTCTGCCGACATGGAAGCCATCACAAACGGCATGATGAACCTGAATCGCCAGCGGCATCAGCACCTTGTCGCCTTGCGTATAATATTTGCCCATGGTGAAAACGGGGGCGAAGAAGTTGTCCATATTGGCCACGTTTAAATCAAAACTGGTGAAACTCACCCAGGGATTGGCTGAGACGAAAAACATATTCTCAATAAACCCTTTAGGGAAATAGGCCAGGTTTTCACCGTAACACGCCACATCTTGCGAATATATGTGTAGAAACTGCCGGAAATCGTCGTGGTATTCACTCCAGAGCGATGAAAACGTTTCAGTTTGCTCATGGAAAACGGTGTAACAAGGGTGAACACTATCCCATATCACCAGCTCACCGTCTTTCATTGCCATACGAAATTCCGGATGAGCATTCATCAGGCGGGCAAGAATGTGAATAAAGGCCGGATAAAACTTGTGCTTATTTTTCTTTACGGTCTTTAAAAAGGCCGTAATATCCAGCTGAACGGTCTGGTTATAGGTACATTGAGCAACTGACTGAAATGCCTCAAAATGTTCTTTACGATGCCATTGGGATATATCAACGGTGGTATATCCAGTGATTTTTTTCTCCATTTTAGCTTCCTTAGCTCCTGAAAATCTCGATAACTCAAAAAATACGCCCGGTAGTGATCTTATTTCATTATGGTGAAAGTTGGAACCTCTTACGTGCCGATCAGATTAAAACGAAAGGCCCAGTCTTTCGACTGAGCCTTTCGTTTTATTTGACCATGTTGGTATGATTTAAATTAATACGACTCACTATAGGGTCAGTGCGGCCGCGACTTCAAGTCACGTGAATTCCAAGCTTCGGATCCCACTGTGCTGGAAAGCCACGTTCAGCTGAAGGACCTCCAGCGGCAGCGGGATCTCGGGGCGTTCCTTTTCCTGGCCGTAGAGCTGGAGGACGGACTCGATGCCGGCGTCTTCCAGGCCGGACCAATCGATGAGGTCCTTCAGCCCGCCAATGGCCAGGGTGTCCGTGATCCAGTCCATGGGCGAATTACGATACGCGGCGGCTTCGGTCCCGGCCTGCGGCGGTCTTCTCGCCCACGCTTGCGTGTTCCCAGATCACTTTCCTGCTTTTGCTTCTGGGCTGCACCGAACGCGGGAGCCCTGCACTTCCAGGTTCGGACAACATCAGGCGTCCGGAGACCGGAACCGCCTGTAGACCGGGCCAGAGCACAAGCAGAAGAAGCAGGCAGTGAGCCGCCTGCCCTCGACCGGAGAACGCGCGGGTTAGCCAGTTGCAAGTTAGCGAGTCGGCAAGTTAGGGACGGGGCCTTCCCAACCTGGAACCTGCCAACTTTCCAACCTGCAACCAGGGCCCGCGCGATCCGGCGTTTACCGCAGCGAGGAAGAAACCCGTGAGATCGGACGCCGGCGCCCCTGGGGGCGCGCCCCAGATCGAGCCTTCGGAGGCCCGGCTGCGCCGGATCTGCCTTTGGGCCGCCTTTCTTCTCGGTCCGCCCGCGCTCTTGTTCGTTTACGCCAAGCTGACCTTTGCCGGGCTGATCCATCCGGAAGCCCTGGACTTCGCGCAGTTGGGCCGGAACCTGAGCGCCGGGCGGGGTTTTATGACGGACGTTATCCGCCCCCTCTCCCTGGTCCACGGCACGGATCCGATGCGCCAGCCGGAGGTGGTCCACGGGCCGCTCTTCCCGCTTTTCCTGGCGCTGGCCTTTGGGGCCGTCGGCGCGAAGGATTGGGCCGTCTTGCTGGTGACCGGCTCCTTCTTCCTGGCCACGCTGCCGCTGGTTTACCATCTGGGCCGGCGCGTGTTCACGCCGCAGATCGGGGTGCTGGCGGTGGTTATCCTGGCGGTCAACGCCCGGATGCTCCAGTTCTTCACCTCCGGGACGCACGTCACGCTTTACCTCTTCCTCCTGACCGCGCTGCTCACCGCCCTCTACGGCCTCGCCGCGGAGGTCCGCGACGCGGATCCGAAAGCGGCTTCCCGGCTACCTCGCGGGCGGTTGATCCTCCCGGGAGTGCTAGCTGCTGCCCTCTACCTGACCGATCCGGTCTTCATCTGGGTACTGCCGGTCGCTCTCGTTGCGGTCGGGGTGATTGAAAAGAAGCGGTGGGTTCCGGCTGTGGCCATCGCGCTGGCGGCGTTTGCAGTGCTGGCCGGTGGGTGGATGGTCCGCAGCGCCGCCTTGACGGGCAACCCGATCTTCGGGCTGGCGGGTCACGAAGTCTTCATGAACACCGGCCTCTACCCCGGCGACGTGGGCTATCGGATGCTGCCCGGCGAGGTGACGCCCGGACCGGAGCTCTTCGACCAGTTCATGAAGAAGCTGGGCGGCGGCTTCGGCGACATCCTGGAGACGCTCCCCGGGCTGACGGCTTCCTGGCTCCTCCTCTTCTTTATTCCTAGCCTCTTCTTCCGTTTCAGCGATGCGGCGGCCAACCGGCTGCGCACCGCCGCGATCGCCACGTTCGGGGCGCTGCTGGTGGGCACGCTGCTGCTGCGCCCGCAGATGGCGCTGTTCGTGGCGCTCGTGCCGGTGCTGTTGATCTTCTCGCTGGCGTTCCTGATGCACCTGGGCCGCCAGGCGAAGCTGTCGCGCGGCTCCTGGGTTGCGGCCACGGCGCTGCTGACCGTCGCGCTGGGATATCCGCTGGTGAAGGACGTGGCGCTTACCCCCCACGGCGAAGGGCTGGCTTACGGCGAATACGCCCAGGCGTTCGCGCCAATGGCGCAGAGCCGCGAGGTGGTCCTGAGCGATCAGCCGCAGACGGTGGCCTGGAATGCGGGCACGCCCTGCGTCTGGCTTCCCGCCTCGGATGGGAAGGTCCCGGAAGTGGTCCACTACTTCCCCAGCGCGAAGTGGCTCTTCCTCACCGGCGAGGCGCGCGGTGTCTCCCGCGGCTGGCGCTCCGTGTACGACGGGTTCGCGGAAGGGATCTACCAGCGGGAAGCGCTCCGCGCCTCCAAGAAGCCCTTCCCGGATAAGGTGCGCATCAACGCCAGCGGCGACCCGATGCTGGACGCGGTCAACGGCAGCACGTGGGTTCCTCTGGGAGAAAAGACCACGCTGGAAGTCATCGTTGCAACCCTGCCTGCCCACGGGGCCACGGTCGGGATGACGGGTCCGGCCGTGCCGCAGCCGTAAAGCCGGTGCGCCGGTATCACGGTTCCACCACGCTCAACCCTTGCCAACCGGAGATATCGCCGGAAGCCACGGCGTCGGCTACGAGGCGAGGTCGAACATCCAACTCCGCCAGGGCCGCAAGCGGAATCCAGACGGGGGAGTGTGTCCCTTCCTCCGAGTCGGCGAGGGAGAGGAGCTCCGCCCCCTTTCCCGTCCCAAACTCCCCCGAGAGGGCGTGCGAGTGGAAGAGGTATTGTCGATTCCCTCGGAACTCGACCACTGCAGCCAGGCTGCCCAGCGCCACTCTGAGCCCCAGCTCCTCGTAGGCCTCGCGGATGGCGGCCTCTTCGACGCTCTCACTTTCCTCGACCCCGCCTCCCGGAAAGAGGTAGTAGACCCGACCGGCTCGGCGGCGCTCGATCAACGCAACCCGTCCGTGCTCTACCAGGATCACCCCGCCTCGCATCCCTTTAGAACTCCAGTCTGGGACCCCGATACGGTCTTCGCACCGGAGCCGCCAAGTCCTTCGGGGTAGCCGCCTGCACGCGCGCACTGGTGACCGCACCTGCCCCCAAAGAGGAAAGTGTCATGCAAGATAACGAGCCAGGCTTCGAGGCTGTATCCCGCAACGAAGGGGTAAGCTCCACAGCCGATGCCCCCATGGCCTCGTCCGCGTCGAAGCGCTGCCCGCTCTCCGCGCCTCAGCAAGAGATCTGGATCGAAGCGCAGCGCGGCCCCGACGCCAGCCGCGCCTATAACGAGTCGTTCTACCTGGAGCTGCGCGGGCCGCTGGACGCCCCGGCCCTGGAAGGCGCGCTGAATGACGTGATCGCTCGGCACGAGTCGCTGCGCACCGCCTTCTCCGCGGATGGGACGGAGCAGCGCATCCAGCCGGAGCTGCGGATTCGGATTTCCGTTGTCGATCTCTCCGACCTCGGATCGGGGGTGCGCGAGGAGCGCTGCGACAAGATCCTGGCGGCCGAGGCCGACCTGGCGTTCGATCTCACGCAGTGGCCACTGGTACGCGCGCAGTTGCTGCGCCTCGGATCGGAAGATCACCGGTTGGTGATCACCTCGCACCACCTGCTGCTGGACGGGTGGTCCGCCGAGGTGCTGATCGGGGAATTGGGCCAGTGCTACTCCGCGCGGGTGGAGAACGGGATCGCCTCTCTGCCCAAGCCGATGCAGTATTCGGAATGGGTTTCAGCGCAGGCTAGGCCTTCCGCGGTCCAGGCTGCGAGCGATGCCGAGCGCTTCTGGGTGGAGCGGTTCGCGGAGCCGGCCGCGGCGCTGGAGCTGCCTTTAGATCGCCCGCTTCCGGCCGTGCGGAGCTACGTCTCCGGCATGGAGCGGATGAAGTTGCCGGCGGACCTGGCGGAGCGGCTGCGCAAAGCCGCCGCCGCGCACCGCTCTACGTTGTTTGCCGGTTTGATGACCGCTTACCAGGTGTTCCTGGCGCGGATGACCGGGCAGACGGATGTGGTGGTCGGCATTATGACGGCCACCCAGGCCGGTGTGGAGGAGCCGCTGATCGGTCACGGCGCCCACATGCTGCCGCTGCGTGTCGAAGTGACGCCCGAGGAGCGCTTCGGGGACGTGGTCCGGAAGACCGGCCTGGCCGTTGCGGAGGTGATGGAGCACCGGAGCTGCGGCTTCGCGCGGCTGGTCGGCGCGCTCAACCTGCCGCGGGACCCGAGCCGCCTGCCACTGGCCGGGGCGTTCTTCAACATGGATCTCGCTCGGCCCCATTCATTCAGTGGGCTGGAGGTTGAGTTCTTCCGCAATCCCCGCCGGTTCTGCGCCTTCCCGCTCTGGCTGGAGCTGCGCCAGGGCGAAAACGGAATCAGCGTCGACTGCACCTACAACCGTGACCTCTGGAACGCGGAGACCATCCGCCGCTGGCTGGGGCACTTCCGGACGCTGCTGCAAGCCATCGCCGCCGATCCGACGCAAGCAGTGGGAGATCTCCCGCTGCTGTCGGACGCCGAGCGCACCCTGATCCTGAAGGACTGGAACTCCACCGCCACTACGCTTCCCGAGGGAACGACGCTTGATCTCGTCGTGGCCCAGGCTGGGCGGACTCCGAAGGCGATCGCCGTCTCAGGCTCTGGCGTCTCGCTGACTTACGCACAACTCCTCTCCCGCTCCGAGCCGCTGGCGGCCGAGTTGGTTCGTCGGGGAGTGGGACCGGAGATAGCGGTTGGGGTGTGTCTGGAGCGGACCCCGGAGATGGTAGTCGCACTGCTGGCGATCTGGAAGGCCGGCGGCGCGTACCTTCCGCTGGACCCCGCCTTCCCGACCGAACGCCTCGCCCAGATGGTGGAGGACGCCCAGCCGCCGGTTATCCTGCGGCACGCCGCTCTTCGTGATCGGCTGCCCGAGGGCTCGGCTGAAGTCTTGGAGCTGGACAGCTTCGATTGGGAAAGCGGATTGCAAATTGAGAATTGCAAATTGCAAATTGCAGATTGCAACAGCCTCGCTTACATCCTCTTCACCTCCGGCTCCACGGGCCGCCCGAAAGGCGTGCAGATCACGCACGGCGGCTTCCTGAACTTCATCGCCGCGATGCAGCGGGAGCCGGGGATCAGCGCCTCGGACCGCGTACTGGCGGTGACGACCCTGAGTTTCGATATTGCGGGACTGGAGCTGTTCCTTCCGCTGGCCTGCGGTGCGTCGGTCGTCCTCGCCCGGCGTGAGGAAGCGGTCGATCCGGCGCTCCTGACCCGGAGGTTGGAGGAAGAGGGAATCACCATCTTCCAGGCGACCCCGGCCACCTGGCAGGGGCTGCTTCAGACCGGCTGGAAGGGCAAGCCCGGCCTGAAAGCCTTCTGCGGCGGCGAAGCGATGTCGCCGGACCTGGCGCGGGATCTGCTGGCCCGCTGCGCCGAGGTGTGGAACCTCTATGGACCGACGGAGACCACGGTCTACTCCACAATCTCCCGCGTTACTACGGAAGAGGCCGGGGATAGCAACATCACCATCGGCCGGCCGATTGCGAATACGGATGTCTACGTGCTGGACGCTCGGATGCAGCCGGTTCCCATTGGAGCCACCGGAGAGCTGTACATCGGCGGTACGGGGGTTTCTCGCGGCTATTTCCACCGACCGGAGCTAGATGCGGAGCGCTTCGTGGCGCATCCCTTCCAGTCCGAAGGCCGACTCTACCGGACCGGTGACCTGGCGCGGTGGCGGCCCAACGGAGAGCTGGAGTGCCTGGGCCGGACCGACCACCAGGTGAAGGTCCGCGGCTTCCGCATCGAGCTCGGCGAGATCGAGTCGGCGCTGCGGGCTTATCCCGGCGTGCGGGAAGCCGTGGCCATCGTCCGTGAGGACCAGCCAGGAGACCGCCGCATTGCGGCCTACCTCATCGGCGACTTCGACACAGCGGGGATCCGAAAAGCGGTCGCGCAGCGGCTCCCCGAGTACATGCTCCCGGCGGCCTTCGTGACGTTGGACGAGTTCCCGCTCACCCCCAACCGCAAGGTGGACCGGAAGCGTCTCCCCGCGCCGGAGCCTGTTGCCCCGGCAACCGCTTTCGTCGCCCCGCGAGATGAGCTCGAGACGCAGCTGTGCCGCATCTGGAAGGAGCTGCTGCGGGTGGAGCAAGTCTCCATCGAGGACACCTTCTGGGAACTGGGCGGGCACTCGCTGCTGGCGGTGAAGCTCTTTACGGAGATCGACCGGGTTTTTGGTCGCAGCTTGCCCCTGGCTACGCTGTTCCGCGCCGATACGGTCGAAAGCCTGGCGGGATTGCTGCGCGAGGGCTCCGCAGAGGAGGGTGGCTGGTCGCCGCTCGTTTCCATTCGCTCTGAGGGCTCGCGGCCAATCCTGTTCCTGGTGCACGCGGCCGGCGGCAATGTGCTGGACTACCAGCTTTTGGCGCAGCACCTGGGTGAGGATCAGCCCGTGCATGCCTTCCAGGCGATCGGGCTGGACGGGAAGAAGGCGCCGCTGGAGTCGGTCGAGGAAATGGCGGCGCATTACCTCGAAGAGATCCGGAAGGTGCAGCCGCGAGGGCCGTACCACCTGGGGGGAGAATGCTTCGGGGGCATGGTGGCCTACGAGATGGCGCAGCAGCTGACGGCGGAGGGAGAAGAGGTGGGCTTCCTGGGGCTGCTGGACAGCTTCTGCAACCGGCAACCCGAGTACGGGCTGGACAACGAGCGCTTCCGCTCCCGCGTCTACCGCCACCTCTATGAGATGGACCTCCACATGGGACGAATGATGCGCCTGGCGCCCGGGGAACAGGCGGCTTACGTGTGGGACGGGGTCAGGAGTAAGACGGGGGACCTCTTGCGCAGAATGGTCGGGCGACGTACCCTTCAGCCCAATGAGCGACTACCCGCCGCCCTTCGAGCGGTGCGCGAGGCGAGCGAAGCCGCCTCGGAGCGCTATGTTCCGAAGACGTATCCCGGGCGCCTGTCCCTGGTGTTGGCGACGGAAATGCCCTACCGCAGCTACTACGACACCCGTCTGACCTGGGTGCAGTTGGCGCAAGGCGGAGCCGAGGTGAGCCTGGTACCGGGCGACCATCTGGGGATGATTCGGGAGCCGCACGTCCAGGTGTTGGCGCGCACCATCCGCACCTGCATGGATCGCGCCGGAGGCCCGATCCGCTCGTGAACGTTCCCGGGTGGGAGCTTTCTCCGCAGGCCCTCGCGCTGCCGGAAGGCGAGGTCCACGTCTGGCGGCGCGCCCTGCCGGCCGGACTGGAGCGGCTCCGCGAGCTTCGTGCGCTTCTCTCTACGGATGAGCGGGAACGAGCGCAGCGCTTCCGCCTGGACCAGGATCGACAAGAGTTCGAGACCGCCCGCGGCTACCTGCGAGAGCTTCTCGCCGGCTACCTGAAAGCCGATGCGGCCGGCCTCCGCTTGACGTACAACAACCTGGGGAAGCCGGAGTTGGCCGGCGACCTTCGGTTCAACCTCAGCCACTCCGGCGGGCTGGCGCTCTATGCCTTCGCCCGTACCCGCGCCGTGGGGATCGATCTGGAACGCCATCGCGACGACTTGGATCACGAATCTGTGGCTGAGCGGTTCTTCTCACCGGTCGAAGTCGAGGCTCTGCGGAAGCTTGGGGAACACGAACGCGTCGAATGCTTCTTCAACTGCTGGACGCGCAAAGAGGCGTACATCAAAGCCCGCGGGGAGAGCGTGACGTATCGGCTCCGCGCCTTCGACGTTTCCCTCACTCCCGACGGTCCGGCATGCCTCATGGCGACCCGCCCGGATCCTAACGAAGCTTCACGCTGGTCGATGCAGGCGCTGGACCTGGGCCCGGGCTGGTCGGCGGCCGTGGTGGCTGAGGGGCCTCTCCCACGCCTGCGCTGCTTCCGTTGACCGGCTCCGCGGCTCGCTGTAGAATGCCCGCGTTGCCTCCGTAGCTCAGGGGATAGAGCGTCTGCCTTCTAAGCAGAATGTCGCAGGTTCGAATCCTGCCGGGGGCGCTTCTTGAGCATTACTCAACCCGATCGGCCACAGCCAGTAGGTAGTTGAGCGACCAGTAATCGCCTGACCGCTGGATGCTAATGCGGGCTTGGTCCGCTGCTTTGAGTCCGGTCTGCCGCACTTCGGCCGCGTACTTCCGGGCCAATGCCTGACGGTGTTCCTTCGGCATCGCGTCCACTTTCGCCTTGAGGGCGACCGCCTGACTCCGAAGTTGTTCGAGCTGGCTCCGGGCGGCCTGAAACTCTGCGCCGTTATGGACGGCGCCGAGCGAGTCGTACATCTTACCGGCGGTGCGGAGGAAGGCCTGATAATCGGCGTCTTCCTGCGCGGTCGGTCTGGCGCATGCCGATAGGAGCCCCACCACCAGAAGGACGAGCGGCAGCCAGGTCAAGGTGCGGTTCAGGCGAGGCATGGTGTCTCCCGGATCAACAGATTCGCGGCGGCCGAGTCGGGTTGCGCCATTCGGATTGGATGCGGAACGGCGCTGCGCATTACCGGGCGGCACTAGATCTTCCGCGAAAGGGGACGCGCGTTCGGTTGGATGGATCGAGCAACTGTCCGAGAACCGAAAGTTGAACGGAGGCTTCGGAAGAAGCAAAGGGATGCCTTCGGAATGAACACAAAGTAACCGTAGGCCGAGCGTGGTTCCGGGTGGCCGCACGCAAAGGTCAGGGGCGACGTTGCCCCCACAGCGAACGGCAAAGACGGAGACTTTGATGGCTTTGCAGAGCGTGGAAGAGCGCCTGGCTCGATTGGAGCAGGCGGAACGGGCCGCCACTCTGGCGGCGCGGCGCTGGCGCCTGACGGCGATTTGCATGCTGCCCCTGGCGCTTTTGCTGGGGCTGCCGCACCCGGGCATCGCGGCGAGCCAGTCCGGCGGACTACCCGGGCTGGAACAGCGGGTTACGGTGTTGGAAACGACCAACACCAACCAGACGAACCAGATCAGCGCGCTCCAGCAGGCGCTGGCGAACGAGACCTCCGCGCGTCAGTCAGCTGACACCGCCCAGCAGAACGCCCTGGCCGCCGAGAGCGCGGCGCGACAGAGCGGCGATAGCGGGCTGCAGAGCAGCCTCGCCGCACAGCAGACAGCCTTGAACGTCGAGAGTTCTGCACGCATCGCGGCGGACGCCGGCCAGCAGAGCGATCTCAACGCGGAGACCGCCGCCCGGCAGTCGGGTGACAACGCGCTCCAGACCCAGGTCGGCGCGCACGATACCGTTCTCTCGGCTTTCTCCCGTGTAGGGGACGATCTTATCCTGACCGGGGTGAACCTGCACCTGCGCAACGGCCTGGGGTTGACTGCAAGCGCCAACGGCCTGGGCAACCTGATCGTCGGCTACAACGAGCATACGTTCGGCTATCCTCGCGTCGGCTCGCATAACCTGGTCGTCGGTTCGGAGAATGGGTGGGAGTCGTATGGCGGCCTGGTGGCGGGCTTCAAGAACCGCAGCACGGCCCACTTCGCCTCCGTGACGGGCGGCCTGCAGAACACCGCCGACGCCGATTACTCATCCGTGACTGGAGGAGCCACCAACAGCGCCATCGGACCCGCCGCCTCGATTAGCGGCGGTTCGAATAACATCGCGGAGGGCGAACGGTCCGTGATAAGCGGGGGCTTCGGGAACACTACCGGGGGCCAATACGCCGTGATAACCGGCGGCGCCGCCCACATCGCGAACGGAGACTACTCCGCCATCAGTGGCGGACAGGGGATCGCTCAATTGAGCGCGTTCGGCTGGTCGGCCGGCGGCGTGTTTATGCCCGGCAGCGGTGGGATGGGTGTTTTCCACGCGCCTTAAGGTCTGAAGCCCAGGGCTTAGGTGGCGCACGCTTCCCAACCCCGGGCTTTGTTCAGCGTGCTCTTGCCAGGTTCTTGAAGGAGTCGTCGGGATCATTGCGCGCGCCGGACGCCTCACTTAAGTCCCGGGTGAGGCGTCCCTGAGTACTGCCGGCGATGGGCGGGCGCGAGCCTAGAGCCAGGGCTTGCGCCCGATCACATAAACCTGCTCGAACTCCGCGTCGCTCTTGGTGAGGTAGATTATCCCCTCTACTATTCCGATGATGGCGCCTGTTCCCCAGAGCAGCGTCAGGCAGATGTGGATGACGCCCTCTTTCGTCAGGCCGCGCATGAACTTGTGGATCCCGAACGCCCCGCCCACGATGCCGGCGATGGCGCAGGGCACCCGCATGCTCCGCTGCTGCGTGCCCAGCAACTGCGGCGGCAGCGACCACTTCGGCTGTTGTTGCTGCGGATACCCATAGCCTGGCATCCCGCCCATTTGTCCCGGCCCGGGGGCCATCATCTGGGCTCCGGGGGGCGGCGTGAAGCCGGGGGGCATTTGCCCCGGCATCGATCCCATCGGCGTTCCGCCGGGCCCCATCGGGGTCATCGGCCCCGGCATCCCTCCGGGTCCCATCGGAGCGGTCGTCCCCATCCCGGGAAAGGCGGACGGCGGGGCCATCCCTGCCATCGGTCCACCGGAGCCAGGCATCATCCCGGGCGGTATTTGGCCGGGCATCATCTCACCGGGCATCATTTGCCCGGGCATCGCGCCCGGTGGCATCTGGCCGGGCATCATTTGCCCCGGCATCATTTGCCCGGGCATCGCGCCCGGTGGCATCTGGCCGGGCGCCATTTGCCCCGGCATCATTCCCGGGGGCATTTGTCCGGGCATCATCCCCGGGGGCATTTGACCGGGTCCGCCGAACCCCGGGCCGCCTGGCGCCATGCCGTTGTTCGGTCCGCCCTGGCCCAACTGCTGAAGCTTGGAGAGGAAGCCTTTGACGCTGTCCTGAAGGCCGCCGCCCTGGGGCATCCCTCCCGGGGCGCCCCATCCCGGACCCATCTGGCCGGGCATCATGCCGGGCTGCATCATGCCCGGAGGCATCTGACCGGGCATCATGCCTAAAGGCATTTGTCCCGGCATCATTCCAGGGGGCATCTGTCCCGGCGGCATCCCAGGAGGCATTTGCCCGGGCATCATCCCAGGTTGCATCATGCCTGGCGGCATTTGCCCCGGCATCATGCCCGGCTGCATCATGCCGGGTGGCATCATGCCGGGTGGCATCATGCCGGGTGGCATCATGCCGGGCGGCGCCTGACCGGGCATCATCCCAGGCATCCCGTAGCCTGGGCCCATCTGGGTTTGTTGGGCGGCGCCGGAGGCCCAGCCGGGGGACGGGATCTCGTTGTCCGGCTCGTTGTCGTCGGACGGAGGCTTCCAATTGGCCAACCGCTCCGCCTGCTCGGGGGTGAAGCCGCCGCTTCTGGCGATGGCTTCCTGGGTCATCGGGAAGAGGCCGCCGGCCGAGCCAAACGGGGCGTCGGCGGGGTTGAACGGACTGGGCGTCGCGGGGGCGAGGGCGTGGCCGCACTGCGGACAGGCCGAGGCGTCCGGAGGGGTGGGCTGCTGGCACTGCGGGCAGACGCTCATCGACCGGAAACCTCACGCGACGTTCCGGACCCGCAGGCCGGATAGGGGACCCCCGCAACGTTTCCTGCGGCTCCCACGTTTGTCCTCCTGCAAGCAGTGTGAGCGTGCCTGAAGACGGAGGGATTCGGGCGGAGCTTAACGAAGCAGGGCTCGTCCCCAGGCTTTGAACGAAACGGAACGCGAGTAGGGCCGCCATGGACAAGCGGGAAGCGCTGGAAAACATCCCCCCGGAAGCCTGGATTCAGGCCCGGATGCCGAGCGGCCTGCTCTCCCTCTGGGGGCTGCACCAGAGCTGGATGTCCGCCTGCTTTGGGCAGGACTACCAGCGCGTCTTCCGGGATACCGACCCCTTCAGCGATCAGGCCGGCAGCTTCGGCTTTCTCCGGACGGACAACACCTACGAGTTCGTCGTCTTCAGCCGAGCCGCGCCGCTCCACGTCTATGAGCTGTCCTGGAACCTGAACAGCGGGGCTTCCAACCTCCTCTATGACGGGCAGGCGGCCGAGGGCATTGAGGCCGGTCCCCTGGACGGCAACCCGCAGGTCGTTTGCCTTCGACACAAGGAGCTGGGCGAGCAGATCGCGCTGCACGTGGATACGCTGGAGTCCGGAATGGCGCCGGCTCGCGCGGCCCGCGAAACGGCCGCCCTGGAACCCTGGCGGCGCGCCCTGTCCTGGTATCTGGTCGCGCGGAACAACGACCCGAACACCTTTATGCGCCGGATGCACCAGGCGTTCCGGCAGTTCCTGGACTCGGTCCCGCTCAACGCGATGACGCTGGAGCACCTGCAGTTCTTCCAGGCGCAGCGGCTACTGCCGGAGAGCCTGCCGGACTGCGAAAAGGAGAACATGCCCCAGATCCTGACGGACATCCGCCAGCAGCAAGCCTACTTCAACAGCCCGATGGGGAACCGCATTCCGCGCATCTTCATGGGTCTGGATCCGGGCAAGCTGGAGGTCATCGACCTCCAGGCGCTGATCATGATGGGCGCGGTGAAGGAGCTGCGCGGCTTCATCGACCGCGAGCTGCTGAAGCTGAGCCGGACCAACCCGGAGATCAAGCGGCTCTGGAACACGCCCAACGGCCGCGCCGCCATTATGCAGCGCCCGGAGATCGCGGCGATCATGCAGCACCCGGAAGCGCAGTACGAGCAGCAGCAGAACGCGGAAAAGGCGATGCGCCAGCAGGGCCTGATGAACGGGAACTCCGCCGAAGTCGAGAACCTGCTGCAGCAGCAAAAGGCGATGCAGATGATGTACGGGGTGGGCCCGGCGCCGGTAGGCAAGGTCCCACCGCCGCCGTGGAAGATCTATGAGCCTTTCGACCCCAACGACCCGCAGCAAGCGCAGGGCGGCGGTGGATTCGACCTCCTTGGCAGTCTGGGTCTGCGCGGCTTCTAGCGCCTCTGCGGAGAAAGCTCATGGCCTCAGCTTCGGCCCCCGTCGTTCTTACTAGCCCGCCGCTGCCGTATTACCCGCACGTCGTCTCGGCGGCGGCTGCGGCGGCTCCTGGCGCCGAGATCCCCGCGCCGATGTATTACGGAGTGACCGGCTTCCGCATACCGGCCCTCGCGGTCATGCCGACCGGCTACACCCAGACGCCGGAGACGCTGGTCCAGCAGATCCTGTACCGGTTCCAGCGCTACATCCGGGAGCTGCACGTCCCGGACGGCCGGCGCTCCTTCGCTTTGCAGTTGATGGCCCATCCGGAACAGGCCACTTTCGGGGCGCAAGTGGGGATGTACGTTCTCTGTCGCACCGCGGAACAGACGGCTGAGATGGCTCTGGCCACGGCGGGCCGCACGGCGGAGCACGCCTTCTCCCACTTTCCGACTGAAGGCCTCTTCTCATACGGCCGCCCCGTGTGGCTGGATGAGCCCCAACTCCGGCACGTCCTCTTCTTGCCGGACGCCGTCCCGCGGGCCGACGTGGTAGAGCTGCGGAAGTATCAGGAGAGTCAGGTCTGGGATCGCAACGCGCACACCCAGTACATCTGGTATGTCCCGCACCGGTTCTGGCCGGACACCCAGATGGACCCGTGGAACGTCTTGATCGAGAACCTCTCGAAGGCGAAGGACCCGGTCGCCATCCGGATCGAGATCATACCGACGCAGCTATCCAGTATGAACGGCATGGACGATTATGCCACGGCCGCCCGCTGGTTCGAGTTGATCGATGAGGACCTGACGCGGTTGGCATCCCGTCCGGACATCGAGAAGATGGACCAGAAGACGGGCCAGCTCAAAGAAGAGGGCCTGCGCGTGGAAACCCAGGCCGCCGTGGCCAGCGCCGCGCGCATCGCCTACGTCAAGCGCGGCAAGCACATGTTCGACAAGCTGCTGGAGAACGCCGACCAGCTCTTCGCCATCCGGGTTATGGTCGCCGCTCAGGGCGAAGTGCCGGAGAACTTACTGCAGAGCGTCCGCACTGCTCTCTCCAACCCGCCGCCCGATTCAAAAGACGTGGCGATGGGCTGGATCCGTCCGGACGTCGTCCGACCCAAGCCCTCCCTGGCGGACCGCGGACCCGCGCTTCGCCACCTGAACTGGCTGGCGCAGACGCGCTGGTCGCGCGAAGAGATCGGCGAGAACTGGTACGGGCCAGACCTTCGCTTCCTCTCCACCGCGGAGGAAGCGGCTGGCCTCTTCCACTTGCCCATCGCGGAGAAGGCGGGGAAGACCTCTGCTCTCAGCACCGCGGAAACCCCATTCGTCATACCGCCCGAGGTGTTGGACTCCCACCGCTACAGTGAGGAGGATCAGAAGAAGCTCGTCCGTGCCGGCTATCTTTACCAACGCGAAACGCTGCTCTCCCCGCAGAACGTTGGGGCCGACGCTCAGGCCTTCACCATGCCGCTGAAGCGGCTGATGATGCCCTCGCTGCTGGTGGGCGCGCCCGGTTCGGGTAAGTCGAACATGGCGCTTTACATGCTGGTCCAGCTCTGGCGCGACCACAAAATGCCATTCCTCGTGCTGGATCCGTCTACCGGCCAGGAATACCGCTTGCTGCTCGGCTCCACAATGCCCCCGGAAGGGGAGAAGGTCGAGGACCACCACTCGACGCTCCACGAAGACTTCGTCGTCTACACCGTCGGTGACAACGAGGGGTGCCCGCTCCGCTTCAATCCCTTCTGCGTCCCGCCCGGGGTGACGGTCCGCAGCCACATCACGCGCCTGATGGCGGCGTTCAAGTCCGCGTACACCATGCCGGATCCCTTCCCCGCCGTGTTCGAGAGCGCGATGCAGCGGCTCTACACGCACGACAAGTACGTCGGCGAGGGGAACAAATGGAGCCTGGACGAGAAGGGCGAGGTACGGAACGCGTTCCCCAGCCTGGCGGACTTCGCCGTGGCGATGAACGACGAGCTGGAAGAGAACGTGCTGCCCGGCTACAAAGGCTCCGGCGAGGCCACCGGCATCCTCAAGGGCGGCACCACCATCCGCATCGACTCCCTCTACAAGAACCTCGGCCACATCCTCAACGTTAAGGAAAGCGATCCGCAGTTCTTCCAGCGCGTCTTGCGGCGTCCGGCGGTCATCGAGCTGGGAGCGTTGGGCGATACAACCAGCATCGCGCTGATCATGGGTTTCCTGCTCACGCAGCTCGTTGGACACGTGGAGCACGCCTTCAACGTGATGCGGGACGAGGAGAACACCGAACGACTCCACCTGCTGCTCATCGAAGAGGCGCACCGGCTCCTCTCCGGCGAAGGCGGAGATTCCGCTCGCGGTAAGAGCGCCGAGGACTTGAGTGTGATGCTGGCCGAGTGTCGCAAGTTCGGGCAGGGCATTATGATCCTGGACCAGCGGCCCAGCAGCCTGGTCGGCGGCGTGCTGGATAACTCCAACATCAAGATCCTCACGCGCCTCAGCGACCGGCATGGCTTCGAGCGGCTCTCCATGGAGCTGAACATGAATGAGGACCAGCAGCGCCATGCCCGCACCCGCCTCAACCCCGGTGACGCGATCATGGCAGACTGGAAATCCGGCCAGCCGGTCCTCATCCGCTCCGCCAACGTCAGCGAGGGTCTCCGGAGCGGTCGCCTGGTTAAGGAAGCGGAAAAGGCGCAGATGACGGCCAACGCGGAGCGGTGGCAGGTGGTCTCGCCGCCTGCCGTTTCCTACTTCACCGCCAAGCCGGGCGGGAACGCGGCCGGCAAGGGGCCGGACAAGAGCTCGCTGAAGCCCCGCGATTGGATGAAGGCCGAGGTGGAAGACCTGGAGCCCGCCATCGATGCGCTCCTCTCCAAAGCCCGCGGCGACTCCGTCCTCTACCACCGCAGCAAGGACAAGCTCAAGGAGACCAACGGCGATCTGGAAGCCGCGCTGGGCGTGGTCGGGACCCAGATGGACCTCTTCCAGAACGAGTACATCTCGCTGATGGTGCGCCTCTGGGAGAAGATGAAGCTCGCTGCCCTCGGGATCGTCGTCGAGGAGCACGAGGCCCGTGGCGATCTCTCCGGCATCTCGGACAAGCTGCGGAAACGCCGCGACGCGCCCCTTCCCGGCCTTCCCGGCCCGGCCGCAGTTCAGTCGGCGCAGGCGCAGACGCCTGCCACCACCGCGCCGGCAGCGACGACGGCCGCTCCCGCCGCGAAAACCGCCGCCCCCGCCCCGAAAGCCGCCACCCCGAATGGCGGCGCTGCGGCGAAGCCCGCGGCCGCGCCGGAAAAGGCGGGCAACGGCGCCGGGGCCGCCGCTTCGGTAGAGGCGCCGAAACCCGCCGAGAAGCCGAAGGCCCCGCGCCAGTCGTAGCCGAGCGCGATGTCCGAGATCCCCGAGACACCGCCTCCCATCGAGGAGCCGCCTCCGCCCCCGCCGCCGGAGCCGCCCCCGCTGCCGCCACCCATGCCTCCGCCGATGCCGGAGCCCATGGCGATGGCTCCGGAGCCGATGCCTTCGGAACTGCCGCCCGACCTCCCGCCGGAAGCTCCGCCGGCGTCGGAGCCGGACCTGGGCGGCCCCCCGCCGCCGGATATGAGCGGCCCCGAACCGCTGCCGGACTTCCACGACGACCCGATGGGCCGCCCGGAAGAACCGATCATCCCGGACGAGCCGGACCGCGGCTTCGACTTCAAAGAAGACGATCCGTTCGGCGGCGGTGGGAACGATCCGTTTGCCCCGCCGGAGAACGACCCCTTCGCGCCTCAGGACACCTTCACCCCCTCCGACGAGCTGCGCGAGGAGATGGACAACCCGCCGGAGCAGGTCGAAACGCCGCCCGAGGGGATGGACCCTCCACCGGAGATGGCCGAAACGGCGCCGGAGATGTCGGAAACCGCGCCGGATATGACCGAGGCGGCTTCGGATATGACGGATACCGTGCCGGAGGGCATGGGTGACGCCGCCGGCGGGGAAGCTCCCGTCGATACGGCGCCGGAGATGGCGCCGGATGCAACGGATGCGCCTCCCCAGGAAGGCGACGGAGAGCCCCGCCCTTACGACGAGGCGAGTTTCTCCGTCGCCGACCTGATGTCTGACAAAGAGGCGATCGGTGAAGTCTCCGAAGTCGACTCCGTTCAAGCGGTCAACCTTTTCGAGCGGGACGCGGCGCCGGACACCGTCATCACGCTTGAGGAGCAGGAACAAGCGGCTGGTGAGGCGGTCGACGATACGGTCCAGGAGCCCACCGATACCGTGGAGCTTTCGGACGACGCTTCTACGGCACTCAGCGAAGAGTTGCCCCTGGACGGGGGCGCCGCGGCTCAAATCCTCGGTGCCGACCCTTCCGCCGGCGCGGACACGGCCGTCGACGCGGAAATCGCGGGAACCGCCGCGGACGAGGGCCTCCCCGAAGATCTCTCGACCGCCGTGGACCCCGGCCTCGAAGCGCAGGCGGAAGCGCCTCCGGACGAATCCCTGGGCGCCACCGCCGAAGACCTCGCCGCGAGCGGAGAGGCGCCGCCGGACCAGACCCTGGCCGCGGATCCGGAAACCCTCGCCGCCGCCCCCGAGGAGTTGGACGCTCCCCCGGACGACACCCTGGCCGCCGATCCCGAGACTCTTGCAGCGGTCCCCGAGGAGTTGGAGACGCCGCCGGACGAGACCCTCGCCGGAGCGACCGAAGAACTGGACGCTCCCGCAGACGTCGAGGCGCCGGCCGACGCAGGCGCAGCCCTCGAAGAGCAGACCGATCTTCCCGAGGAGACCCTGCCGGAAGATGCGTCCGAAGTAACGCCGGACCAGATGGCCGATTCTGGGGCTCAGGAAACCGCCGAGGCCGCAGCTCAGGAGCAGGTTGAAGCACAAGAATCGGCGCCTGAGAGCGAGCCGGAGCCGCAGGCCCCGGAAGAGGCCGAGCAAGCGGCCCAGGAGGAGGCTGAAGCGGACGCTGCGGCCCAGGCAGAAGCAGAATCGCAGCCGGACTCGGAAGTCGACCAGCAAGCGGCGCAAGAGCAGGCGGAAGCGGAAGCAGCCGCGCAGGCGGAAGCGGAGTCACAACCGGAGCCGGACGCCGACCAGCAAGCCCGCCTGGAACAGGAGCAGGCCGAGCAGGCGGAGTCGGAATCGCAAGCTGACGCCCAGGCTCAATCCGAAGCCGAGGCTCAAGCTCAGGCCGAGGCTGAGCAGCAAGCGGAAGCGGAATCCGCCGAGCAAGCCGAGCCCGCGGGGCAGGATCAGGCCGAAGCTCAGGCTCAAGCCGAGGCCCAGGAACAAGCCGAAGCGGAAGCGCAGAACCAGGCGGAAGCGGAGGCGCAGAACCAGGCGGAAGCGGAAGCGCAAAACCAGGCCGAAGCCGAGTCCGAGCAGCAAGCCCAGGCGGAAGCTCAAGACCAAGCCGAGGCGGCAAGCCAGAACCAGGCTGAAACAGAGGCGCAGCAGCAGGCGGAAGCTGAGGCGGACCAGCAGGCGCAAGCGGAAGCTCAACAACAGGCCGAGGCCGAGTCCCAGGATCAGGCGGAGCAGCAGGCGCGCCTGGAACAAGAGCAGACCGAGCAGGCGGAAGCTGAAACGCAGCAGCAGGCCGAAGCCCAAGCGGAAGAGCAGGCGGAGGAACAGGCTCAAGACGAAGCCGAGCAGCAGGCACAGGACGAGGCCGAGCAACAAGCCCAGGCGGAAACCGAGCAACAAGCGCAGGCCGAACAGCAAGAGCAAGCGGAAGCGGAACAGCAGGCGCAGGCCGAAGCCGAGCAGCAAGAGCAGGCGGAAGCGGAGCAACAGGCGCAGGCCGAAACTGAGCAGCAGGAACAGGCGGAGCAGGAAGCCGCTCAGCAAGCCGAGCAGGAGCAGGGCGATCAGCAGGCTCGCCTGGAGCAAGAGCAGCAGGAGCAGGCAGAGCAAGAGTCCCAGGCGGAGCAGGAACAGGCGGAGCAACAGGCTCAGGAAGAAGCCGAGCAGCAAGCACAGGCCGAACAGGAAGCCCAGCAGCAAGCGGAGGCCGACGCCGAACAGCAAGCCCAAGCCGAGCAGGAACAGGCCGAACAGCAGGCCCAGGAAGAAGCCGAACAGCAAGCCCAGGCGGAGCAAGAGGAAGCCGAACAGCAGGCCAAGACGGAGCAAGAAGGAGCCGAGCAACAGGCCCAGGCCGAGCAAGAAGAAGCCGAGCAGCAGGCACAGGACGAGGCCGAACTACAGGCGCAGGGGGAGCAAGAGGAAGCCGAGCAGCAAGCTCAAGAAGAAGCGGAAGCGCAGCAAAAGGAGCAGGAAGAGGCCGAGCAGCAGGCCGAGCAAGAAGCCCAGGAACAAGCCGAGCAGGAGCAGCGCGAGCAAGAAGAAGCCGAGCAGCAAGCCCGTCTCGAGGAGCAGCAAGAGCAGGAGCGCCAGGAGCAAGCCGAGGCCGAGCAGCAAGCGCAAGCTGAGAAGGACGAGGCCGAGCAGCAAGCCGCCGACGAGGCGGAACAGCGCCAGCAAGCGGAGGCGGAACAAGCCGAGCAGCAGGCCGAGCAGGAGCAAGCGGAAGAGGTCGAGCAGCAAGAGGCTGCGGAGCGCCAGCAGCAGGCGGAAGCCGAAGCCGAGCAAGAGCAGCAGGAGCAGGCCGAACAGGACGCCGCGGAACAAGCCGAACGGGAACAGGCCGACGATCAGGCCCGTCTGGAGCAAGAGCAGCAGGAGCAAGCCGAACAGGCGGAGCGGGAGCAGTCGGAAACCGAGGCTGCAGAAGCCCAGAAGGAACAGGAAGAGCAGCAAGCCCAGCAGCAGCAGCAAGATCAGGAAGAAGCCGAGCAACAGGCCGAGGCGGAGGCCGAACAGCAAGCGCAAGCCGAGCAGGAAGAGGCCGAGCAGCAAGCCCAGGCCGAAGCGGAGCAAAAGGAACAGGCGGAGGCGGAACAGCAGGCCGAGCAAGAAGCTCAAGAGCAGGCGGAGCAGGAGCAGCGCGAGCAGGAAGAAGCGGAACAGCAAGCCCGCCTGGAAGAGCAACAGGAGCAGGAGCGGCAGGAGCAGGCCGAGGCCGAACAGCAGTCCCAGGCCGAGCAACAAGAAACGGCCCAGCAAGCCGCCGATGAGGCGGAACAACGGCAGCAGGCGGAGGCCGAACAAGGGGAGCAGGATCAGGCCGAGCAAGCCGAGCAGCAAGAGGCGGCCGAGCGCCAGCAGCAGTCCGACGCCGAAGCCGAGCGCGAACAACAGGACCAGGCGGAACAGGAAGCCGCGGAGCAGGCCGAGCAGGAACAAGCGGACGACCAGGCTCGTGTGGAGCGCGAGCAGCAAGAGCAGGCCGAACAAGCGGAGCAGGAGCAGTCGGACGCGGAGGCCGCCGAAGCGCAGAAGCAGCAAGAGGAGCAGCAGGCGCAGCAGGAGGACCAGGAAGAGGCCGAACAGCAGGCTGAGGCGGAAGCCGAACAGCAAGCTCAGGCTGAGCAGCAGGCTCAAGCCGAGCATGAGGAGGCGGAGCAGCAAGCTCACGAAGAAGCCGAGCAGCAATCCCAAGCTGAGCAGGAAGCTCAAGAGCAGGCCGAACAGGAGCAGCGCGAGCAGGATGAAGCGGAACAGCAAGCCCGCCTGCAAGAGCAGCAAGAGCAGGATCGTCAGGAGCAAGCCGAGGCCGAGCAGCAAGCGCAAACCGAAAGAGACGAGGCGGAGCAGCAAACCGCTGATGAAGCCGAGCAGCAGCAGCGAGCGGAGGCCGAGTTGGCGGATCAGGCCGACCAGCAACAGGCTGAGGAAGCCGAGCGGCAGGAAGCGGCCGAGCGCCAGCAGCAAGCCGAGGCCGAGGCGGAACAGGACCAGCAGGTACAGTCCGAACAGGAAGCCGCCGAGCAGGCCGAGCGGGAACAGGCCGACGATCAGACCCGCCTCGAGCAGGACCAGACCGCGCAACAAGAGCAGGTCGAGCGGCAAGAACAGACCGACGCCGAAACGGCCGAGGCGCAGCGTCAGCAGGAAGAGCACCAGGCCCAGCAGCAGTCACAGGACGAGGAAGCGGAGCAACAAGCCCAGGCGGAGGCGGAGCAGCAGGAGCAGGCCGAAGCTGAACAACAGGCCCGGACCGAAGCTGAACAACAAGCCCAGGCCGAGCAGCAAGCCCAAGCGGAGACCGAACAGCAGGAACAGGCTCAACAGGAACAACAGCAGCAGGCCGAAGCCGAACAGCAGCAACAGGCGGAGGCGGAGCAGCAGGCCCAGGCGGAAGCCGAGCAACAAGAGCAAACCGAGGCTGAGCAGCAGGCCCAAGCGGAGCAACGAGAGCAGGCCCAGGCGGAGCATCAAGCTGAAGCCGAAGCCCAACAGCAGACCGAGAGGGAAGAGCAAGAGCGGCAGGAGCAGGCTGAACAAGAGCAGCGTGACCAGGAACAGGCCGAACAGCAAGCCCGGCTCGAGGAAGAGCAGCAGCGCGCCGAGGAGAACGCTCAGGCCGACCAGGAGCGAGCCGAACAGCGCGAGCAAGCCGCCGCGGAGCGGGATCAGTCCGAGCAGCAGACCGCAGAGGAAACCGAGCGCCGCCAGCAGGCCGAGGCGGAGGCAGGCGAGCAGCAGGAGCAAGAACACGCCGCTGAGCGCCAGCTGCAGGCGGAGGCGGAGGCGGAGGATCAGCGGGCTAGCGAGCAGTCCGAGCAAAGGGCTGCGGAGCAAGCCGAACAGGAGCACGCCGACCAGCAAACGCGTCTCGAGCAGGAGCGCCAGGACCAAGCCGAGCAGCAGGAGCAGGCGGCGGCGGAAGCGACCGCCGAGAACCAGGATCGGGAAGGCCAGCAAGCCCGGCAGCAAGCGCAGCAGGACCAGGAAGAGGCCGGACAACAAGCCCACGCCGAGGCGGAAGCGCAAGAACGGGAACAGGCTGAAACCGCTCAGCAGGCGGAGGCTGAAGCCGTCAGCCAACCCGACCAACCGGCTGTTGCTGAGACGGAGCCCGAACCGGCGTCGCAGGAAGCCGCGACCCTGGAGCAGCCGGCGGCGAGCGCAGAACGGACCGAACAGCAGAACTCACCGGAGCAGGCGGAGCAGCCTAACGCCGAGTCGGAGGCGAGTGCGGATACTGACCGACAGGCGCGCGAAACGCAGCGGCAAGCAACGCAGGACAACCAGTGGCAATCCGTGGCGGGGCAGACCGAGGAACAGACATCATCCGAAGAGAGCCAGCCAACGCAGGCCAGTCCCCAGACTTCGTCCGAGAGCGAGCCGGGCGATCAGGATCACGCCGCCGAAGCGCGCGCGGAATCGCCGGACGCAGCGTCCGCAGGCGCAGCAGCGGCAACTCCGACCGCCGAGGCGCTGACCGAAACCATCGACCAGTCCGCCCCGTTGGAAGTCCCCACCCAGGCGTCGGAACCGGAAGCCGCCTCGCCGCAATCCGTGGCGGCTGCCGAAACCACCCCGACTCCGGCCTCGCCGGAGGGCGCCACAGAAGCTCCTTCGGTGCAGGAGGCGGGAGCCCCGGCAAGTGGAGAGCCCGCTCAACAGCCTGCTGACCCCACCGCAGCCCAGCAAGACGTCCCGTGGGCGGGGCTCGACCCGTGGCAGGATCGGATCAAGATCCAGGAGCTGCAGCAGCAGTGGCAGGCGGAGCGCCAGGGAGACGCCGCCGGTCCGGCCGCTAGCCCTGAATCAGGCCAGCAAGGTGCAGCGGAGGAGCCTGTCCAGCGGCAGGAGACACCCGCCCAACAACAGCAAGGCCCACCTTCGGGCGGCCCCGAACCCTCCCAGGAAGCCGCTCCCGCCGCGACCCCAGCCGCGGCGCCGGGGGCCGATGGCGAAACCATCAACCAGACGCCCGAACAGCAGCAGCAGGTCATCGACAAGCAGAACGCCGAGTACTCCGTTTCCGAGCAACTCGAACGCATGGCGGCTGGTCTGGAAGTTCGCCCCCCGCCGCCCGGATGGCAGCCGGAAACGCCGGCCACCCCAGCCGCTGATCACGGAGATGGGCGCTCGCTTTGGGACCGTTTACAAGATCTGCCGCAGGCGCAGCGACCGGCCGTCGAGGCTGCGCCGGGCCAGGCGCCTGCCGGAGACAACCTCACCGAGACGATCGACCAGTTCCCTGCCGATCCGGGGCCCGGGAGCTCGAGCCGATCGCTCGCTGCGGGTTTTCGTGAGGCGCTGGGAGGTGGAGACGCGGGTTCCGCGACGGGACGGGATCCGCTTCCCGGCGCGCCAGGCTTTGTTTCGGGCGACTCAAGTGAGTCGATGGGCTTGTGGCAAGCTCCCCCAACGGGACGGGATCCCCTGCCCGGAGAACCAGGTTTTGTCTCCGGCGATTCCAGCGAGTCCATGGGGACATGGCACACGCCGGCACGTCTCGATCGGAACCCGCTCCCCGGGGAACCGGGGTTTGTCTCCGGCGACTCGAGTGAGTCGATGGGAACATGGCAGACCCCCACGGGCCCGGATCGAAACCCGCTTCCTGGTGAGCCCGGCTTCGTGTCCGGCGACTCAAGCGAATCGATGGGCAATTGGCAGGCATCCTCGGCCAGCCTGGGAGCCGGGTTCCGGGATACGTTGGGGCAGGTGCAGGGCATGGCCGAAAACGCAACTCCCGATGCAGCCCCGCAGACCGAGGTTCAGGCGTCCAACGCGGAACAGCCAAGTCCGACCCCGGACGCCGCTGCCGGTGGGGGAGTCGACTACCTGGGGCACGCGAGAGAACGCATCAACCAGAACTTCCAGGAGATGATGCAGGGGTTCAACCAGCGCTTCGAGGCCCTTTCCCAGCAGTACGCGGGCGGCGAGCGCCAGTACCAGCCGTACCAGCCCGCGGAGTTCCCGGCCCAGGCGCCGGCCGAGATTCCTGATCACGTTCCAGAGATCCAGGTCCAGCCGCCGGTAGAGATACCGGTCGCGCCGGTGGAGGTCCAGGCGCCGGACCGAGCGCAGCCCACCGGCCCCGTGGAGATACCCGCAGTCCCGGCGGATTTCACCCCGCAGCCGCCTGTGGAAATACCGTCGCCGCCTGAGGAGGCGCCCCAGCAGCCGCCCGTTGAGGTCAACCCTCCGCCGATGGATGTCCCGGCGCCGACTGGTCCGGGCGCGCAGGAGCCGCCGGTGGTGATGGCCAGCGATCCGTTCAAGCCCGGCCTCACCGACGCCGAGAAGCTGCGTCGCCTTCAGGAGTTCGCGCTCCCTCCGGAGGGGACTACGACGCAAACGCCCCAGATCGATATCACTGGGGACCAGCCCGCCGCACCCGCCGAAACCGAAGGTACGAAGACGGAGCCGCCGCGGCAGCCGTTTACCGGCTGGACAACCCTGACCGGCGGGGGTGGAGGCGGAATGACCATCGGCACGGGGACCGGGACCACGCCGGTGTCGCCAATTCACCGCACCCCTGGCGCAAATCCGGAACAGCGTCCCGCTGCGGACTCGACTGAAACAGAAAAGGAAGAGAAGAAGGACGAGTGATCCATCGGCCGGGCTTTTACGCCGGGCTGCTGGATCGCGCGGCCGCCGTCTCGGCGATGCGTCCCTGAACCTCATCCAGCCGCGCGAGGAACCGGGTGTAGGCTTCTTTGCTCAATCGCAGCAGGCTCATCGAGGTCTTGGCGACCACGTCCGCGGTCCGCTCTCCGCCGTTGAGTAGGGCGATCTCCCCGAAGTAGTAACCGGGTCCGAGGGTTGTAAGATGAACCGGGGGGCCGTCGCCGTTGTGTTTAAGGACGTCCGCTTCGCCCTCGTCGATCAGATACATGTCCCCGCCCATTTCGCCCTGGCGGACGATGTAATGGCCGGCGGGAATGTCCTCACGCTTCATGAAGCCGCCCAGGAGGCGCATCTCGGCGTCGTTGAGGTTGCAGAAAGCGTCGAAGGTGCGCAGATCCGCGGCGATGCCCAGGAGCTGCTCCCGGTAGCGCATCTCGCCGCCCTGGTCCGGCAGCTCGGCGAGCGTCAACTCGGAGAGGCCTTCCGCCGGTTCCAGACTGCTGTGCTTGGCCGTGCTGGTTTTCTTCAGCCCAAAGAGCGCTTTCATTCCGGCGTCGCCGGGTTGCTCCAGCGCCTGTCGGATCTCCTCGAAGCGGCCGGCGGAGCCTTCCACGTCCTCGACCAGCACCGCGAACGGGTACACCGTGCAGTATTGATTCCGCGGGAAGAAGTAAGACGCCTCGGGCGAGTAGGGGACCACGCCACGGATCAGGATCAGCGGGATGTGGAAGAAGTCCAGCGTCCGCTTGGCGATTCGCTCTTCGAGGTCGCCGACGAAGCCGTGGACTTCGCTGCGCAGCGGGCCCAATAGGGCAAGGAACACCGCTAGAGCGATCTCGCTAGGCGCCCGGGCGCTGAGGTCGTCGCTGGGGCGGCAGTGGTTTTTCACGTACCGGCCCAGCTCGAAGACCTTGTTCAGGGGCAGTTCCGGCAGGCGCTCCAGGCGGTTGAAGACGCCCCAGCCGTTGACCTTTTCGACGGGCAGCAGCGGCCGCTCCCGGTGGCGCAGCGTGATGCCTTCGGGATGATCGGGCAGCGCCCGCAGCACCGCGTAGCAGAGGATCTCGCCCGTTTCCGGATCGCCGGCGATGAAGTGAATGTCGCCGGGCGATTCGTTCGCCAGCGGCTCGTGCTCCATCTTGTCGCGGTGGACCAGGCGCGGGTCGATGATGCTGATGTTCGGGTGAACGTACTGCCCCAACCGATACCGCAGTAGGGAGATCAGCTCCTCATCCTTCAGCGCCCAGCGCCGAATACCGATGACGCTGACGCCGTGCCGGTTCCGGGTGTGCCAAACCGTTCCCGGCCGCTCTTCCTGAAAGAGCTGCGGCAGCCGCTGGGCGGCCGCCACCTCCATCAGCTTTTGGCAGTACGCTTCAGTTTCCGGAGTCCGCCCGGCGAAGTGCGCTTGTTTGCGATCCATTTCGTTCTCTTCGCTCCCGCCGGGCGGCGGATGTACTAGCGGATCTTGTCCAACGTTCCGACCACCGGCTGGGTAAAGAACTGCTGGTGGGTCTCCTCGTCGTCCTTATCGTGCTTCTTCTGGTAGCGCTTCCGAGAGAGGGCGACCACGTCCGCCGGCGGCCAGAGGCCATCCCGAACGACTTTGCAGTCCGTCCGGGTCCGCTCTTCGGTTAGCCAGTTCGGGTCGTCCAGCGTCTCCGACAGGACCTTTTCGTCATACCCGTCGGAGAGGTGGGCGCAACTGCCGTCCAGGATGTGCTCCAGGCGCCACAGGGCGTAGATCTTCGGCGAGGTCTCCGGCCCGATCAGGAACGGGGTGATCTTACCGACTTCCGCCGGGGCCGCAAGGACGGCGTCGCACGTTTTCAGCAGCTCAGAGGGGTTGTGCTCGGGGTCGCGGATCCCCGCGGCGGCGGCGGCGATGCGGGCTACGCGGCCTTCCTTCCAGTAATCGACCAGGGCGTGGTTGTTCGGTATGTTCAGCGTGTCGAACACCAGGCGGCGAGTGCTGATCAGCGCGTCGTACTGGTCCTGCCGGAAGCGCGGCACGGCGTTCCCGATGGCGGCCTTGGAGCGGACGCGCTTCCGGAGGTCGAGAACCTTATCCCGGCTCGCGCCGAGCTTGGGCAGGGTCACCCAGATCAGGCGGGGCGCCGCGGCGGGGTTGACCGGCTTGCTCTTGGCGCCGGAATCGAAGTCCAGGTCGGCGCCGGCGAGGGCCACCACGTCCAGCTTGAGCGGTTTGGCCGGCTCGTAGATCGGCGTGTCGGATTTGATCGGCGTGAATTCCGGGTTGATGGCGTGGGCCGCGGCTTCCGCTCCCATGGAGTGGGCCATCAGGTGGATGTGCGCGTTCGGGAAGCGATCCTGCACGTCGAAGAGCATCTCGCGCAGGCCCACGCGGCCCATCGTCCGGGCGATCGGGACGCGGCTGGTGTAGGGATCGCGGATGACCTTCTTCATGCCGACGAAGCCGAAGACCACCGAGCCGAACTCTGCGGGCAGCCACTCTCGCTGCGGGCCGACGTTGGAGTCCCACTGCACGCCGAGCACCGCGACCCGCTCGTGCAGCTTGTCGAACTGCGCCTTCACTACCGGCGCAACCTGGTTGTACTGCTTGTCGCTGGCGAAAACGGGGGTATCGAACCCGTGGATCAGCACAGCGATGTGCTGCGGGTCGGACTGCTGCGCCGCCAGGCCATCCAGCGCCTTCTGGCGCGCTTCTTTCGGGACCTCGCCATTGCGTGGGACCCAGATGGGCGTGAAGGACAGGGCCGGTTCCGCGGAGAGCGGCGGGAGCGCGAGCGCGGCGGCTGCCAGAACCGCCAGCGGCGCGATGCGCCGGGTAATCGACCAGTTCATTTTCTTTCGGTCTCCATCGTGCAGCCGGATCAATGCCGCCTCGAAAACAGTTGTTAGCTTTCCGGCCTGCCGCTTCCTATTCTGACCACGGCCCGTGGCTGGAGCCAGTGATCTAGTTCATCGGCCTAGTGTGCTTGCTTTCGCCTCCCTTGGGTCACAGCGCTTGCCATTGAAGGCCCTCTTCGCCGGACCGGCGAAGAAGAAAAGGCCGCTTTGTTGTGGCGAGGTCCGGTTGCTCCTATAATCCCGCTATGAATCGCCGGCCGGAAGACGGCTCCTTCGGCTCCCCCCCGCAGAGTGGCGCGCAGGAAGACTCGCTCCTGGTCGCGCGCGTCCGGAGCGGCGATTTCAGCGCCATGGACGAGCTGGTCCAGCGGCACTACCGGAACGTCTTCAACCTGGCCTTCCGCCTGTCCGGCAACTACGACGACGCCCAGGACATCGTTTCCGAGGCGTTTATCCGCGTCCACAACGCCCTCCCCAACTTCCGGGGGGACGCCAACTTCACCACGTGGCTCTACCGCATCGTGAAGAACGTCTTCCTGGACGAGCGCAAGAAGCAGCGCGTCCGGAATCACGCCTCCCTGGAGGAGATGGTGGACCTGGAAGACAGCGCCGTCTCCCGCCAGGTGGAGGATCCGAACCCCGGGCCGGAGTGGGAGGTCGAGCGGGGGGAGCGGGCGGATACCGTGCAGAAGGCTGTCGGCACGCTTCCGGAAGCGCAGCGGGTGATGATCGCCCTCTACCACTTCCACCACCGCTCCTACGAAGAGATCGCCGAGGTGATGAACCTGCCGATCGGGACTGTGAAATCCCGGTTGAACCGCGCGCGACTAGCTCTCAAGAACAAGCTCTACGACACGAAGGAACTTTTGGAGAGTTAGCGGCGTCCGAGGAAATGACCCGAAAAAGGCCCGGCAACCTTTCATTCAAGCAGGCTCCCGCAAGGGAAGCGCGCCCGCCGGCGCCTGGGGCATTATCAGAGGTTCATTTAATGCACTGCGATCGAGCACAAGAGTTCTTCTCCGACTACCTGGAGCGAACGCTCGACCGCCCGATGACGGCGGCGCTGGAAGGGCACCTGTCTTCCTGTCTGCTCTGCCGTGAAGAGCTGGAGGCGCTTCAGGACACGGTCCTGGCCCTCGATTCCGTTCCCGAGGTAACCCCGCCGGCGGACGGAGCGTGGGACGTGATGCGCCGATTACGGAATGCCCGTGCGGAGCAGCTCGAGGCGGAGCGCCGGAAGGCGCCCACGTTCCTCGAGTGGCTGCGTTCCCTGAACCCGCTTAGCGTGGGAATGGGCGCCAGCCTTGCAACGCTCATCATAGGTGGGACGCTGCTGTTTGCCAACAGAGTCGAGTATCAGAAGCTTGGCTTCCCACTCCCTTCGTCCGGTCCTGCCGTGAACGTTCCTGACGTGCCCTCTGTTCAAGTGGCGTACGGACAGGTAACCCCGGCCGGACAGCAGCAAGTGCTGATCGGGCTGACCCCGGTAGTCGACCTTCCGGACGCACAGGTCCGGTTGGAAGGCGCCAGTCTCCCCCTCAACTGGGAGGCGAAGGGCAGCCTGGCCCGCGCTCGACGCGTGGACCTGCCGCCGGTGGAGCTGTCTCGAACTTCCGCGGCCGAGGCTGTCCGTCTCACGGTGGACTGTCCCACGCTGCACAAGCAGTACCGTTACTTGCTGGTGGTCCCGCTGGGCGAGCGCAAGGCGGAGCCGGTGACCGTGTTTGCCAACAACCTGCCGCTGGAAGAAGGGCTGCGCCGCGTGGCGCCGTACCTCAGCCGGCCGGTGGTGGTGGACGGGTCGCTGGATGGCGCGGTCAACCTCTCCTATGGCGAGGCCACGGCGCGGCGCTGCCTGGATGACCTGGCCGGCCAGGTGAACGCGAAGGTGAACGACGACGGAACGGGCGTCTATCGGGTGGTAGCGAATACGAACCGGTAGTCCGGTTGAGAGCATAGAACCACGCAGCGCCCGGCCTCGCGCCGGGCGCTCGTGCGTACGGGCCTAGCGGCGCGGCTTCTCCGGGAAGAACTCCTTCAGCTCGAATCGGTAGAGCGTCCCACCGCCCAGAACCTTTTCTTCGCCCGGGCCGCCCTGGTACTCCGAAACGCTGAACCGCGCCCGCTCCACCGTCCCCGGCGCCAGCGTGAACCGGTATCGCTCCACCTTGCCGTCCTTCTCGGCCCTGATCGACTGTCCCTTGGCCTCGCCGGAGATCTCCAGGTAACCGCTGTGGCCGCCCGCGTACTCGCGCTTCGAGAGGTCGCGAATGATCTCGACCCGCAGCTCGCCGCTCTTGCCGCGGGACGAACGGACGGAGAACCCCAGCTCCTTCATCCCGGAAGGGGAGACGCCGGCCAGAAGCGTCTCCGCGGCAGCGGGAAGCGCGAGGAGGGCGAGGACGATCGCGGACGACCAAAGACTGCGCGGCATAAGGCAACTCCGGAGGGTTGGACGTTGCCTTTGATGCCGCTCCGAGCCCGCGAGGTTACAGCCGCTCGCTGACGCTTTCGTCCAGGCTGCGCATGCACTCCGGCATTTCGTGGAGCTCGATGCGCGTGCCCGCCCATTTCCGCGCGGCGAACACGCCAGTCCGGCCGAAGGCCGAGCGACGCTGCGCCAACCGGCGCAGGCGCTCGTGAGCGCCGTCCGCCACGCCCGGCTCCGTCAGGGCCAGCGCCCGGAAGTACAGCTGCGCCTCGTCGCCGGAAACCCGGCCGAGGGCTTCCAGGGTGACCAGCCGGGCCGCGGCCCGCACCGTCACCGGTCGGAATCTATGGAATCTGCTCTGCTTGCGCACTTGAATCTGCTCGTTTCATCAGGGTGGAGCCCATCGCTAATGACCGGGGCTCTTTCACCGGATTTGGAACGCGGGAAGCCCAACCGGGGTTACGGGCGGCGCGTTCTCTTTACGTTGGTGGTTGGCCGGCGCTCCCTCGGTCGGGGACCGCCAGCCCTCATCTTAGCCTTGGGATTCGCATCTGACGGAGCGAAGCCCGTTGAGCTACCGAACGAGCATTCAGTGTCTAACCAAACGTTCAGTAGCCCAACTGTTAAGGAGGGCCCTCCCTGACGGTCGGGCTACCGAAAAGCGCTTGAGATCGAAGCCTCTCCCGAGTACTCCCGCTCTCAAACGCCCGGACGGCTGAACAAGCGGAACGCTCCAGCCGGGAACTGCGCTGATCTGTACGCAGGTAGAGGGGACGAGGAGGCTTCTGGCTCTCGCAAGAAACCGCGCCGGCAGTTATAATCTCGCGGCCTCTGGGGAGGCCGACCGAACCTCCGCCGGTTTTCCGGCACTAACCAGACTGGCTCAAGCTGCTCCGGCGGCGATGGGTCGCCGAAGAATACATGGGGTCACAGAACCGCCCGCCCGTTGACTTCCCAGTGCCTTCACGCAAGGCCACCACGGAAGCGAGGAGAGAGCCTGTGGAGAACACACATCCCGTGAGTAGCGGAAGCGCCAAGACTTCCGCACCGGGAACCGCCGCTAAGCAGTCCGGCGGCGGCTGGAAGTTTATGCTCAAGGGCCTGCTGCTGGTCTTCCTGCTGCTGTTCGGGATCGCTCTGGGAGCCGGTTCGTTTCTCATGAGCAAGTTCACGGGCAAGAGCCTTTGGGGCGGGTTTACCAGCCTCCCCGCGATTTTCCAAACGCAGGAACACCCGGAAAAGTACTTCCCGGGCCAGACCCACCTGAACATCCTCTGCCTGGGGTTGGATCGGAACATCGTCCACAGCAAGGATCCCAAGATCAACGGGATGCCCAGCACCAAGGACTCCCGCAGCGACGTGATGATGATCGCCAGCGTGGACCTGCTCACCAAGAAGGTGGCGATCCTTTCGGTCCCCCGCGACACCCGCGTCAAGCTCCCCCGGCTCGATCGGTGGGCCAAGATTAACGAGGCGCATGCCCGGGGCGGCGTCGGCTACTGCATCGACACGGTTTCCCAGTTCCTCGGCATCCACATCGACAAATTCGTGGTGATTAAGCAAGAGGCGATCATGGAGGTCGTCAACAGTCTGGGCGGGCTGGACCTGAAGGTCCCGCACGATATGGATTACGACGACAACTGGGGCCAGCTTCACGTCCACCTGAAGGAAGGCGCCTACAAGCTGGACGGCACGCAGGTGGTCGGCTTCATGCGCTTCCGCCACGACCTGGAAGGCGACTTCGGCCGCATCAAGCGCCAGCAGCAGGTCATCCAGAAGCTTCAGGAGCAGGTTTCCAGCCCGGCCGTGCTGACGAAGGCTCTGGGCTTGATCGACGTTATCAACAAGTACGTCAGGACGGATCTCACGAAAGAGCAGCAGTTGGCGCTGGCGCACCTGATGCATCAGGTCGGCCAGTCCAACATCCAGACGCTTTCGCTGCCCATCGCGGACACGGCGACCATCGACAACGTCTCCTATGTCATCCCCGACGAGGACAAGAAAGCCGCCGCCGTGGACTGGATCGTCAACGGCAATCCGGACGCGATGAACCGCCTGATCACCGTCGAGGTGAAGAACCAGAGCGGTGATCCCTCGCTTTACCAGAAGACCTACGACTGCCTCAAGCACTACGGCTTCACGGTGCGGGGTGGGGGACGCGCCCGCGGCGAGGCGCTGACCTCCTGCCGCGTGGTCCAGCGGACCAACCTTCGCGGTGCCGGCAAGCGCGTGCTGGAAGTCCTCGGCCTGACCGGCAACGTGGAGAAGGCCGACGAGGTCGGCGGTCCGGACGTGACCCTCTACGTGGGGAAAAACGTGGAGTCCAGCATGGTGGTGAGCCAGCCGGACACTTGGCCAGAGATCCCGGAACGCCACGTTACCGAGATCCCGAGCAGCGACCGGCCGCGCCGCCGCCGCCACAGCTCTGATGAGCAGGTCCAGGTGAAGGTCCGGCGCGCGGAAGAAGAGCCCGGAGAGTCGGAGACGCCGGCCACCACCGAAGGCCCGGAGATGTCCATCCCGGGTTCTCCGGAACCGGAGCAGCACCCAACCACTCCATCGACCTCGCCCGCGCCCGCGCCCGCGACTTCGCCAGCGCCCCCCGCGCCGGATCCCAAGAAGCCGGAGCAGCCGGGCACGCAGTAGCGGCCCGCCCGGCGTAGCCCTCGTCACAGCCACCGGTCGCCCCGTGCGCCGGTGGCTGTTATTGTTTGGGTAATGCCTGTCCGCCCTCGCCTCGCCGTCCCCGGCCTGCTCCTGGCCGCTTCGCTGCTCGCATTGCTCTGCTCCGCCCGGGCTGCCGACGCTCCCGCCGGGATGGTCCTCGTGCCCGCCGGTGCGTTCCGGATGGGCGCGGATGACGGCAATCCGGATGAGAAGCCGGCCCACGAGGTGAGGCTCCCGGCCTTCTACCTCGACCGCACCGAAGTCACGAACGAGGAGTACTCGCGTTTTGTGGCCGCGACGGGACACGCCGCTCCGCCGGACTGGCCCGGACTGCAGCCGGACCACAAGCGGCTCAAGTTCCCGGTGGTTAACGTCACCTGGTACGACGCCAACGCGTATGCGCGTTGGGCCCGCAAGCGCCTGCCTACGGAGGCGGAATGGGAAAAGGCCGCCCGCGGCGTGGACGGCCGAGCCCTTCCCTGGGGCGGCGACTGGGATCCGAAGAGGGCGAACCTCCAGCAGAGTGAAGACAAGGAGCTGGAGGCGGTCGGGGGCCGTCCCGCCGGCGCGAGCCCCTGTGGGGCGCTGGACATGCTGGGGAACGCCTGGGAGTGGACCGCCGATTGGTATGCGGCCTATCCCGGCAACCTCGTCCCCTCCATCCACTACGGCAAAAAGTACCGCGTCGTGAAGGGGAGCGGCGCCATCGACTTCTACCCGCCCTTGAACGGGAAACGCCTCTCGATCCGCGGGCGTATCCAGCCCTTTGGGCGGTACGATTCCGTCGGGTTCCGCTGCGTGCGGGACGCCGCCGCCCCGTCCGCAATCGCACCGGAGGTGATTCCGCCTTCCGAGCGCGAGAAGCCCGTGCCGCCGAAGGTCGAGAGCCCGCAGGAGGTTGCTCGGCGGTACGCGGCCGGCGTGCCGGTGGAGATCCGCGACACGACCGGAGCGGCCCGTTCCGGGGTCGCTACCTTTGGCATGCCTTTCCCGGAGGGCCAACTGCGGGACGTTTCCCGGATCACCACGGGTGGACCCCGCCAGGTGCGACCGCTGGCCCGGTGGCGGGATGGGAGTATCCGCTGGGCGCTGCTGGATGTTCCGGTAAAGCTCTCCCCGCACGGCTCAAGCGCGCTGCGTGTCCGGTGGGATGGCGGCCAGACGCCTGCACCCGAAGCCCGCGAGACCGTCCGCGTGGATACGCGCGGAGATGAGACGGTCATCGACACTGGGGCCGCGCGGCTCACGGTGCGGAAGGACACCGCGCGGTGGCTGCGGCTGGAGGGCGGAGGCCAGTTTCTGGAAGGCCCGGATCAGAGCGTCTCCGTCTCGGAAGCGAAGGTCGTGGAGAATAAGCCGGTGGGGCTGCCGGGGACCGCGCAGGGGCTGAAGATGCAGCCGCCCAGCGAGATCCGGGTCGAAGATTCGGGTCCGCTGCGGGTGCGGGTGAGGGTGGAAGGCTTCCTGGCGGATGGCCAGGGGCAGCCGGTCCTCCGCTACCGCTGCCGGTTGGATATGCGGGCCGGCGCCCGCACTGTGGGGCTGCTCCACACCTTCACGCAGGTCAGCGGCCGCAAGATGCTGCTGGTCGAGCAGTATCAGCTCCGCTTCCACAGCGGCGATCTGCCGGATGCGGAGGATGTGACGGAGCTTGGCGCGGCAGGCCGCGTCTTGGAAGGCGCAAAGGGCTGCCGGTTGGACCAGACCTCGTCCACGACCTTCGGGTTCCGGCCGGGTCTGGAAGCCGCGCAGCAGTCCGGAACGCGCGCCGACGGCTGGATCTCTTTCGGCCGGAAGTCCGGGACCTTGGTTGCCCTGAAGCACTTCTGGGAGCAGTTCCCAAAGGCTCTGACCAGGGAACAGGACGGCGTCACCGTTTCCCTTTGGACCGGCCCACAGCCCTTCGACGCGGACCAGGGCCTCTCCAAGAGCCACGAGCTTCTGCTCGCAGTGGACTCCGCCGGCCAGCGCCGCGCCTCCGCCCTGGCGGATCTGAAGGAGCCTCTCTTCGGGGTGGCTCCGGCCGATTGGTACTGCGCCACGCGCGGCCTCGGCACGCTCGCTCCCTACGATCTCTCGCGCTATCCGCAGTATGAGACGGAGGTCGAGGCCGCCGCCGACCTGATGGCCCGAAGCCGTCCCTACGGGGAACGGCACTTCGGGGACAACTACTTCGGCGGGCCCTACAAGGGCATCAACAGCTACCAGGACCTGGAGTACGACGTCCACTACAACCACTTCATGCAGTTCGCCCGCACGGGAGCGCGCAAGTATCTCGAAAGCGGTGTCTTGCAGGCCCGCCACAACGGCGATATCGACATCAAGCACGACCGTGGCCCGCAGTGGAAGCACAGCCCGCGCCATACCACCACCGAGGCGGAGTTGGGGCACGTCTTCTTACGGGGTCTGGTCGCCTACACCTGGCTGACCGGCGACCCGGAAGGCCTGGAGAACGCCCGCATCATCGGCGATTGGCTGATCGGGGTGGTCACCAATCCCCGGTCCCAGGGCAACGAGCGGCAGATCGGGTGGTCGCTCTACGCCCTGACCGGCATCTACGAGGCGACCTGGGACGAGCGCTACCTTCAGGCGATGAAGGCGAACGTGGACCGGCTGCTCGCCGGCCAGGACCGCCTCGGCCGCTTCAGCATCCGGTACGACAACCGGATCAGCTTTTTCTACGGCATCACGCTCTCCGGGTTCGTGAAGTACTACGAGGTCACGGGGGACGAGCGCGTGGCGGAGAGCATCCGGCGCATCGTCACCCGCCTGCACGGCTTCTATCCGGAGTACGCGGGGCGAACACTGGAAGGGCTGGCCTGGCTCTACACCCGCACCGGCGATCCGGAGGTCCGGATGACCTGTCAGCGCACGTGGGAGTCCACGATGACCTACCGCCCCTTCGACATCGGCGGGATGACCATCTTCACCACGCGCTTCCTGCCTTCGGTCCAAACGCTTGGTCTTGGATGCCCTCCGGATTGGAAGATCCCGGCTACCGGGCCCGTGGAAGACGGAATGCGCCGGCGCCACTACCGGGCCGCTTCCGGCGAGATGTACTTGCAGGCGGTCGATCGGAAGCAGCCCGTCCGCCTGGTTCTCCTCCGGCACGTGGGCCTGTCGCCAGCCACGATCCGCATCACCGATCCCCGCGGCAAGAGCGTGGCCTCCGCGGATCTCCCGGGCACAGGGGAGCCGCTCCAATACGCCAGCTTCCGCTTACCGGTCGGCGGCCCATACCGGATCGAGATCCGCTCGGAACTGACCCGCGCCTGGGACATCCTGACGGACGAGCCCACCCTTAGCGTCTTCCACACGCCGGACTGGAAGAACCTGGAAGCGCTGACGCCGCGCGTCTACTTCCGCGTGCCCGCCGGATCGCGTGAGGTGAACCTGACGCTGGAAGCCGAGGGCGAGGGATACAAGGGCGCGGTGCTGTATGACAGCGGGGGCCGCGTGGCCGGGGCTTTGGAGCGCTTCGTCGACTTCCAGGACACGAAGCACTACAGCTATCCGTTCCGCGTCCAGGTTCCGGACGGAGAGGCCGGCAAGCTTTGGAGCCTGGACCTGGCCGAGGTCTCCGTCAGCAAAGCGGAGGGCGCGCTTCCCTACATCAGCACGAACCCGGTCGCATTTTTCATGCCTGGCGGAACGGACCTAAAGCAATGACGCGTTGAAACTCGAGCAGTTGGCCGACGGGGCCCGGTTGGAGTTGTCAGGCGCGGACGGTCAGCTTCGCCGTGGCGATGTCCGAGAACCCCAGTTTACGGAACGGCCGAGGCATCGGCTGGGCGGCGCCCTTTTCGTCGATGGTGCGGCAGCGGAGGGTGTAGTCGCCTTCGCGGAGGCCGGGGAGGAGCTGGACCCAGTGGGCTTTAGTCAGGCGCATCGGCCACTGGAGTGGGCGGCGGGTCTTGGGATCGAAGCCGATCGTGCCTTCGGGGATCTCGCCGTTGGGGAGGTTGCCGCCCCACTGCTGCGGGGGCGGGAGAATGCGGGCGTCGGTCCACGGGGCGCAGGTGAAGTAGGGATCATCGGCCGGCCACGACTCGCCTTCGCGTTGGACCCACGTTTGCACTCTGGTCAGGCCTGAGATGCCGGCCTGGGCCCAGCCGGTGATGGGGATCGGCGTGTTGGGTTTTGACTTGGGCGGTACGGCCAGCGTAGCGGAGAAGGTCTTCAGCGGGCTGTCGATGTCGTTGTTCTCGAGGGCGTAGGTGTCGGCGGCGTGGTAGAGGTTGGTCAGCAGGACGTGTGTGATCCACTTTACGTTCTTGAATCCGTACGCCTCGGGGATGACCACGCGAACTGGCCCGCCGCGGCGAGGGTCCAGCCACTGGCCATTCAGCTTGTAGCAGAGGATCACGGGCGGGAGATCGAAGGGGTCCTCGAGCACGCGGCTGACGGGCAGCGTGCCGCGGAAGAGCTGCTTCGGGTCGTCGTTGTGGTAGCCGTAGTACATCACCCGGCGCAGGTTCTCGCGCGGTTGGGTGAGCCAGAGCATCTCGCGCAGCGGGACGCCCTCCCAAATGCCCATTCCCAGGGGGCAGCCGATGTTGAGACAGGTCATCACCTTCGGGAAGCTGACGGCTTTCCGTTCGGCGAGCTTCATCAGGTCGTCGAAGGTGAAGGGGTTGTTTCCGGCCTTGGTCAGTTGGCGGCCGAGGGTGGCCGGCTGCTCGGGATCCGCGATGACTTCCAGCTTCCAGGTTTCGCGCGTGAGGCCGACTTCGCGCTTCTTTTCCTCCGGCAGCGAGGGCGGGACGGGGTTTCCGCGGGAGATCTCCACGAACTTCTCCTGGGCGAAGAAGTAGGGCTCCAGGCCGGCGACGGCGGCAGCCAGTTCCGACGGCAGGGGCTCTGCGGCATCCGAGGGGAGCGGCAGGCCGGCGGCGGCGGAAAGTGCGGCGGCGGCTGGGAAGAACTGGCGGCGAGAGAGACGCTCGGGCATCAGCGGGCCTCCGGTCCGAACGGGACGCGCTCCCCAACTTTACCGACCCAGGCGCGTCGTTCGGGCCACTTCACCGAAAGGTAATCCAGGAACTTCTGCGGGTCCTCGGAATTGTCGCGGAACATATCCCAGTGCGCGGGGATGGTCAGCGCGACTTCCAGCTCTCCGGCCAGGTCCACGGCTTCCTGGTAGGTCATGTTGCCGATGCAGCCGCGGCGGTAGCGCTCCGCGTCGCGGCCGTTGATGGGGAGTACGGCCAGGTCGAGCCGCCAGTGCTGGAGCGCGGTCAGGAGACCTTCGTAGATGACGGTGTCGCCGCTGTCATAGCAGGCGAGGCCGTCCGCCTCGACGACGTAGCCGAGGTAGGGGAAGCCGTCCGCCTGTTCATAGAAGAACTCGTGCTTGGCCTTGACGCCGGTGATGGTGAGTCCGCCTTCATGCAGGGATTCGCCTGCGTTCAGGAGGCGCAGCTGGGCTTCCGGGACGCCGAGGTCCAGCATCCGCCGCCGGTGCGGGCGGGGGACCACGAACCGGGCTTGCGGGGAAGCCTGCGCGAGGCCGGGGAGGGCGGTGGGATCGATGTGGTCGCCGTGGTCGTGGGTGCAGAGGATCCAATCGGCGTTGGTGACCTGGTCAGGCGTGAAGAGGGGCGGGGTCTGGCGGTGCGGGCTGGGCTCCAGATACGGATCGAAGTAGAGGACCTGGCCGGCCAGCTTGAGCGCGAAGCTTAGCTGGCCCATCCACCAGAAGCTGGCGCGGCCTGGGCCACCCTCGGCGTGGTTGATCTCCTGAAGGAGCGGCGCTCCGCTCTGTGCGACTTCCGCCATCGGCTACCCCAACAGCTCTCTGCGGAACACGCCCGTTCCGGCAATCGGCATCGGCCGCCCCACCGGGTCCGGGAAGGTGGTGGCGGGATCGATCCCAAGCAGGTGGAACGCCGTGGCGAGAATGTCCTTCGGTGAGACCGGCGTCTCCGTTACGTCCCGCGCGTGTTCGTCGGTGGCGCCGACTACGTGCCCACGCCCCATTCCTCCGCCGGCGTAAACCTGGCTGTACGCCCGCGACCAGTGTCCCCGGCCGGCTCCCTTGGGTTTGGAGTCGATTTCCGGCGTGCGTCCGTGCTCGCTGATGACCAGGACCAGCGTCTCGTCTAGCATGCCACGCGCTTCCAGGTCCAGGATGAGCGTGGTGAAGGTCTGGTCGAAGACGGGGAGCAGGAAATCGTTGAGGCGGCCGTAATGGTTGTGATGCGTGTCCCAGGAGCCGGCGTTGAGGCCGTACGCATCCCAGGTGACGGTAACGAACTTGGATCCCGCTTCTACCAGCCGCCGGGCTGCGAGGCAGGACTGGCCAAAGAGGGTCATGCCATAGGCTTCCCGGACCGGGGTTGGCTCCCGTGTGAAGTCAAGCGCCGCCTGCATCTTCCCGCTGGTCAGCAGGGAGAAGGCGCGCTGCTGGAGGCTCGTGTAGGCGTCGCCGGAACTCTCGGCGACTGCCTTCCCGCGCTCCAACTGGGTCAGCAGAGAACGGCGGAGGGCCAGGCGTTCCGAGGGGAGGTCGCGTGGGTCCACCCCGCCGCCGCCGAGTTGGAGGCGGTCGGTCGGCTCGATGCCGAACTGCGGGTCGCGGTAGACGGCTTTCGGGCGGATTTCCGGCGATTCGTGCGTGCCCTTGGCGGTGAAGTCGGTGACCACCGGGTCCCACCGCGGACCCAGCATCCCGCCGTAAGGTCCGGCCAGCGGAGGGTACTCCGTTTTGGAGCCCATCACGAACGGCAGGAGGACGTTGCGGGGAACCTCCGGCAGCGAAGCCGCGCCGCGCTGCTCCGCGAGGTAGTCGACGAGGGAGCCGATGAATGGCCACTGGCGGGCGTTGCGGGGCTGGGCCTCGATGGTGGTGTCGACGTCCGGAATGCCGGTGGTGGCGTAGACGGTCCCATGCAGCGGATAGGGGTGGGTGAGGGAGCGGACCACCGTCAGGCGGTCCAGGATCCGCGCGATTCTGGGCAGCCCTTCGCAGATGCGGATGCCGGCGACGTTGGTCGAGATGGCCTTCAGCTTGCCCTGGATCTCGGCGGGCGCATCGGGCTTGGGATCGAACGTCTCGTGCTGGGGTGGGGAGCCGTACTTGTAGATCAGGATGCAGGACTTCGCGTGGCCGAAGTGGTTGCCCGGCGCGCTGGTCGCGGAAGCGGGCTGCGCGGCCAGGAATTGGTCCAAAGTTAGGCCGAACGCGCCGAGGCCTCCGAGTTGGAGTAGGTCCCGGCGGGAACCCTTACAGCAGAGCGCTTTGCGATTGCCGAGGAGCCGCAGCATTCTGCCTTACAGTTCGGCATGGGGCTGCGGCCTCCTTTAAGCGATCTCCGCCGCTACATCGAGACGCCGGACTGGGTCACGCCTCCCCACACGGGGGCCTGCGAGCCATCCGGCATCGTCCAGGTGTAGTTCTGGGTGTCGTGGGTCAGCGTCTCCCGGTCCGGCCAGCTGCGCTGCGGCATGTTCCGGCGGAGGTCCATCAGGACCGTCTCCGGGATGTCGTCCTGCTCCTCGGCCCAGTCCAGGATCTGCTCGGTGTCCATCGGGAAATCATCGGGGAGGCCTTCGAAGATCTCGCGGCCGTTGATCGACCAGGGCATTTCAACTCCTCTTCACGTGCGTCGTTGGTAGGCGTTTTTTGCTCTGGCGCCGCCGGATTAAAACGCCCAGAAAAGCCGAGCGCCCACCGTCAAACGGTGGGCGCTGACATGGTCTTCGATCCGGAGTCCGCTCGGCCCGGCCGGCCGCCGGGCCTCGGCCCAGTGGTCCGCCCGCCTCGGGACCGAATTGCACGGCAACCGAGGGAGCCCCGATAATCATCGGATTTGTTACTGCGTTAAGTTGTCATACGGGTTCTACCCGCGTTTTGCTAGATGCAACCCCCGCGCCAATCGGCGGAAATCCGAGGGTGGCGCTAGATCAGCGTCAGAACTCGAAGCGGAGTTCCGTCGATCCGATGCGGATGATGTCGCCGGGGAAGAGCGGCTGCTCCTGGATCCGGACGCCGTTGACGAACGTCCCGTTAGAGCTGCCCTCGTCCCGCACGCTCCAGGCGCCGTTGATGTACTGCACGCTGGCGTGCCGCCGGGACGCGGTGGTGTCTGAGGTCAGCGGGATGAGCATGCTGGGCTCGCGGCCCATCGTCATCACCTCGGAATCCAGCGCGAAGACCTGCCCGGCGTGCGGTCCGGCGACGGCTACCACGCGCGGGCCATCCACGGCCGCCGCTCCGCCGTAGGCAGGCATAACGCCGGGGTCCATCACCGTGGCTGCGTAGGCGGGGTCCATCCCCGCGGTCGCGTAGACCGGCTGCTGCACCACTCCCGCATCCGCCGGCACGCTGCAGGCACAGTTTCCGGCGGCATCCTTCATCTGCCCGCAGAACGAGCAGACATTGGATGCCCCGGGAATGGCCACGGCGCCGGGCCGCGTGGACCCGCTTCCGGCCGCGGAGAGGCTGATCGAATCCACTGGCCGTTGTAGGCCCGTGGCGCTCGCTTTTTCGTTGTAGGCCAGGGTTACGCGCCCAAACTGGATGGCGTCGCCGTCCCGCATCAGGCGCCCGGGTTGAAGGGGCTCGCCGTTGACCATGATCGAGGGCCGGGCTTCCTCCGGATAGAGCGCGTAGCGACCGTCCTGAAGACGCAGGCTGGCCATCCGCTTCGGGACGACCGGATCGATGAAGACGGGCACGTCCACCAGTTCATCCCGACCGATGACCGCCATGGGGGTATCGATGACGAACTCCCGGCCCTCGTTCCGGCCGACCAGCACCTTCACCCAGACCCGCTTGGTGGCCTCGGCGATGAGGTTGATGAAGAAGCCGATCGCTCCGCCCATCAGCGCGAAGCCGATGAACCGAGCGTGCATCGGCTGCATGATCCCCAGACCGGCGCGGGGCAGCGTCTCCAGGAAGAATCCGCCGAGAATGCCGCCGATCGCTCCCCCGAACGCGCCGTTGATCATCCGCCGCGTTGAGAGGTTAGGCACTCCATAGGTCACGCCCAGGAAGAGGCCGATCAGCATCCAGCCGATGCTCCGGACTATGAGCTGTTTCGGCGTGAGCCCTTCCCCGGAGTTGCCTCCGAGCGCGCCGTAGATCCACTGCCCAAAAAAGAGGCCCAGGAACCCACCCAGCGCGCCGAGGCCGAGGAACCAGAGCATCACCCTTCGGAAGCGGCTGGCGGTGCCCTCCGCAATGCCCTCAGAAAGGCCGAGGAAGGCGGAGATCGCGAATCCCAGGACGATCCCAAAGAGGCCCTGGGTAGCCGGGTTCGTGTTCGGGAAGGCGCGCTGAGCCTCGTAGATGTGGAGTTGGAAGGGGAAGCCGAACGGCAGGAACTCCGTCAGCAGCCACCCGATGGCGCCGCCGATGGCCCCGAAAACGAACCCTCGCAGGATACGCAGCGGCGACATGCCTAGACCTCGAAGCGGAAGCGCGTCCCGCCGATGCTGACTTCATCTCCCGGCTGGAGGACCGTTTCTGCGCCGATTTTCGCGCCGTTGACGAAGGTCCCGTTGGATGAGCCGAGGTCCTGCACCCTATATCCGCCGCCATCGGCCGTGATCTGTGCGTGTTTCCGGGAGGACGTCGTGTCCCGATCCAACGGCACGGAGTTGGTCGGCTCGCGCCCGATGACCGCCACGCCGTTGATCGGAAAAACGGTTCCCATATAGGTCCCGGCCATCCCGACCAACCGCGGCCCGGAACCCGTGGGCGCCGAGGCAGCCGCCCCGATGCCGGCGGACTGGCCCGGAACCACCTGGCAGGCGCACCCGCCGGCGGCGTCTTTCGTTTGGCCGCAGAACGGGCATTGATTGGGATCGGCGACGATGGGGGGTGGGGCAGGCGGTGCCGACGGTCCAGCCGCGGACGCACCGGCCAGGGAACCGCCGCCGGCGACGACCGTCTCCGGTTGAATTCCCAGCTTCTTGAGGGCGGAGTCCATCGTCACGCCCTTGTTCTTCAGCACCACGTAGCCGCCCCAGCCCAACAAGCCCAGAAGGATGAAGCCGACGAGGTTGGTGATGAAGTCCCCGCCGGTGCTTGAGCTGGGCTGTGGGAGGGGAGTCGGCGCGGGAGCGGGAGCCGGCGCTGCGGTGGTGGTCGGAGCAGGGGCGTTGCCGCTCGCGGTCGGCGTGGCTGAAGGAGCGCTTCCCGGCGCGCCGGCCACCGTAGCCGTGACCTGCGGCAAAGACACCGTGACCGACTGCATCTGCTCGCCCGGGTTCAGCGCCACGTTGAGCGGTTTGGTGACCGAGTTGCCGTCGTCGGCGGTAACAGTGAGGCTGCCGGAGCCGGTGTGGACGAACTGGAACTCCGCTACTCCCACGGAGAGGGGCTGGAGCACCTGGCGCATCGAGTTCTTGCCGGAGTCGGTCACCGCGACCATCCCCTTGGCGATCGGCTTGTCGTCCTTACCGGTAGCGGTGACCTTGAGCTTCTGGATCAGCACGAAGTCCCGGCTGTCGAAGGCCAGTTCCGCCGGCGGGGTCTTGGTCGCGAAGTTCTTGCGGGCCGCGTAACCGGTCTTGTTGTCCAGCACGTAGGCGGTCGCGTTCGGGATGCCGGGGACGTCCAAGTCCACTTTGTCCGTTACGGCCTTCGGAGCGGAGTTGAGGTTCTCCTGGATGTACGCGGAGTAGTCGCCGCCCGGCGGGACTTTGATGCTGATGGTCTTGCCGCCCGTTGCCGCGGGAGCAGCGGCCGGCGCGTTGCCGGCGGGCCCGTTCGCTGCGGGCGAGTTCCCCGCGGGCGCCGCCGCGGGGCTGTTGGCGCCTGCGGCCGGGGCCGGACTGTTGGCGGTCGGCGTATTAGCCGGCTTGGCGGTGGCCGCGGGCTTGCCCTGCGCTCGGGCCGTCAGCGGCGTGAGGAGGAGTCCGGTTACCGCAAGATAGCTTGCAATTCGCATCAGCTGCTCCAGTTTTTAGAAACTGCTTAGATCGTTCGACACGGAAGAGGAACTTCCCCCATCCGTAAACGCCGGAGGGCTTCCGGCAGCGCCCCAATCACATCCCCCGCGATGGCGCCGGGAGCCCCGAATCGCTCTCCCGCCACCTCTCCCGCCAATCCGTGGAGAAAGACCGCGGCCGCCGCCGCCTCCCAGGGCTCCAATCCTCGGGCCAGGGCCGCCGCGACGACGCCGGTCAGCACGTCTCCGGTCCCGCCCGTGGCCAGCGCCGGCCCCCCGCTGGAGTTGATCCCGACCCGTCCGTCGGGCGCGGCGATGACCGTCCCTGCCCCCTTCAGCACGACCACACAGCCGAAGCGCCGGGCGGCCTCCCGCGCCGTCTCCACCCGATTCGACTGCACAGCCTCCACCGTGGTTCCAAGCAGGCGAGCCATCTCTCCCGGATGCGGCGTGATTAGGCAGCGCTCGGAAAACGTGTTCTCATCCGCGGGAGAGACTAGGGTCAGCCCATCCGCATCCACCACTAGTGGTGTTTTCGATTGCCGCAGCACTTCTCGCACCAACTCGCCAGAGCGAGGGTCGCGCCCGAACCCCGGCCCGATTGCTCCGGCTTTCGCCGATTCCAGGCGTTCCAGGATCAGCTTCAGCGACTCCGGACTGTGGGTGCCGTCCTCCGTTTCGGGCAGAGGCAGGGTCATCGCCTCCGTGAGTTTGGCGGCCAGAATGGGATTGAGGCTCGCCGGAGAGCCGAGCGTTACCAATCCCGCGCCCGCCCGAAGCGCTGCTTCGCAGCTCAGCGCCGCCGCTCCGGTGAGGCCTGGCGAGCCGGCGATGATGAAAACGCGCCCCGAGTCGCCTTTGTGGCTATCCGCTCCCCGCACCGGCCACCACGGAGCCGCCTCAGCCGCCGTGATCCAGTGGGCTCCGGTTTCCTCATCCAGTAGGGCGCGCGGAAGGCTGATGTCCGCGACCGTGATCTCGCCCGCGAGTTCTCGCCCGATTGCGGAGACGAGGCCGACTTTCGGCAGGCCGAAGGTGACCGCCTCGACCGCACGCATCACAATCTTGGAAGCCTGGCCGGTGTCTGCGTTGAGGCCGGAAGGTAGGTCGACGGCTAGGATCGGGATCCCACTGTCGTTGCCCAGTTGTATCAATCGGGCCATGTTGTCGCGTGGTTCGCCGGTGAAGCCGGCGCCCAGCAGCGCGTCGATGATGAGGTCGGCGGAAAGGCGATCCGGGATCTCGCCGCTCAAGCGCACGCCGAACCGCTCGGCCAGTTCCAGGTTCGCTTTCGCGTCGCCCTTGCTGCGCTCGCGGTCCGCGGCTAGAAAGCACTCCACGGCATATCCGCGGTTGTGGAGGTGCCGGGCGACCACGAACCCATCTCCGCCGTTGTTGCCCGAGCCGCAGAGCACCGTGACCCGTTTGCCGCCGTCGGCGTCCAAACGCGTCACGGCACGCTCCGCGACCGCCCGTCCGGCGTTCTCCATCAAGAGTAGGGAGGGCGTTCCAAACTCGTGGACGGCGCGCTGGTCGAGGGAGCGCATCTGCTCGGCCGTGCAGAGCTTCACGGGTTGGCCCCCTCCACCAGCGCCTGGGCAACGGCGTACGACCGGCAATGGCTGATCGAGACCATTAGCTTTCGCCCGCCGAGCCGGTCCGCGGCCTTACCGTGCAGCCGCGCTTCCGGCCCGCCCTCCGCATTCCGCAGGATCTCCACGTCCTTCCACCGCAGTGAGATTCCCAGCGCCTTCGCCACCGCTTCTTTCGCGGCGAAGCGGCCGGCGTAGCGCTCCGGACCGGGGCAGCCGGCGCAGTAGTCCTGCTCCGCCGGCGTGAAGACGCGGTCCCGGAAGGACTCCCGCCGCACCGCGCGCGCAATGCGGTCCAGCTCGATGATGTCTACGCCGATGCCCTCGACCAAACGCTGCCTCTTGCTCTCGATACAATTGCCGGACCCGCCGCCCCTGCCTGCTACCAGTTTACGAAAGGCCTTCCATGATTCCCCCGCAGATTCCCAACTGGATCGCCGGCCGCGAGGAGCCGGCCGCCTCCGGCGAGTGGCTGGACAAGCTGAAGCCGCACGACGGATCGCTGTTGACCCGGCTGGCGCGCTCTGAGGAAGCGGACGTGGAACGGGCCGTTGCCGCGGCCCGGGCGGCGCAGCCGGCGTGGGCAGACGTCACGCCGGTCCGGCGGGGCGAGATCCTGCACGCCATCGCGGACGGCCTTCGGGCGCGGCGCGAGGAGATGGCGGAAGTGGTGGCGCTGGAGACGGGCAAGAGCTCTTCGGCAGCGCTAGGGGAAACCGACGGCGCGATTCAACTGGCGCGCTTCTACGCCGGCGAGGGGCAGCGGCTTTACGCCCGGACGACGACCAGCGGCACGCCGAACAAGATGTCGATGACCGTCCGTCAGCCCTGCGGGGTGGCCGGTCTTATCATCGCCGCCAACACGCCGATTGCGAACGTGGCGTGGAAGGTCTTCCCGGCCCTGATCTGCGGCAACGGCGCCGTCCTCAAGTGCGCCGAGGACACTCCGGCCACCGGCTGGCTCTTCGGGCAGATCGCGAAGGAAGCGGCGCTGCCGGACGGCGTCCTCAACATCATCCAGGGCCTGGGGGTCGAGGCAGGCGGACCCCTGGCCGCGCACGCGGAAGTGGAGGTAGTCAGCTTCACCGGCTCGACGGCGGTCGGGCGGCGGCTGGCGGCCGTGGTGGGGGAGCGGCTGGGGAAGCTCTCGCTGGAGCTGGGCGGGAAGAACCCGCTGGTCGTGTGCAGCGACGCCGACCTGGAGAACGCCGCCAAGTGGGTGCTGCTCTCCGCCTTCAGCAACGCCGGCCAGCGCTGCGCCTCCGGAAGCCGAATCCTGATCTGGGAGAGCGTCTACGGCTGCTTCCGCGACCTGCTGGTGGAAAAGACCGAGGCCCTGAGAATCGGCCCGAATGACGGAGACGATCTGGGTCCGGTCATCAACGAACGGCAGCTGCGGAACATGCTGGCGGTGGTCGAGCGGGCGAAGGAAGCCGGCGCGCGCGTTCTGATCGGCGGGCAGCGACTGGATGGCCCGGAGCATCGGAACGGTTTCTACATGGCCCCTACTCTGATCGAGGGGACGGATCCCTCATCCGAGCTCTCGCGGACGGAGCTGTTCGGCCCGATAGCGGCGCTCTATCCGGTCCGGGACTTCGCCCACGCGCTTGAGATGGCGAACGACTCGCCTTACGGGCTGACGGCTTGCATCCACACGCGGAGTGTGGACCGCGCGATGGAATTCATGCGGCGGGTGCAGGCCGGCGTGGCGGTGGTCAATGCCGGCACTTTCGGCAGTGAGCCGCACATGCCGTTCGGCGGCGTGAAGCAGTCCGGTAACGGCTGGCGGGAGCCGGGCACGGAGGCGCTGGACATCTACTCGGAGCTGAAGGACGTGTATCTGCAGCTGGAGCCAGGGCGGCTGTGAGTAGCCGACAGAGAGAATGAGGGTAGAGGGAAGGAGAGATGGGGGATCCATTCCCTCTGTCTCTCTTCCTTCTTTCTCTCCGTCGGCTTGAAAGAGCGAACCTCGGCTACTCCGCTGGTTTCTCCGCCTCGGCGGCGAACTCGTTCAGCGCGGACGCCAGGTCGCGGGCTTCGGCGGGAGAAAGCTCCACCTCCCACTCACCGAACGAGAGGGCGACCATGTCTCCGTCCTCGTTCAGACCGACCCCGATTTCGTCGTATTCTTCGTCTTCCGCGGCTTCGTGCCCGGTGGGGTTGTCCATACCCATAGCCATGTCATCTCCTCCGGGGCGGGGCCCGGTCTTGTAGCCTCAGCGCGGTTCGGGATACCCACATCCCGGCGACGGCGCCTGGGCATTGTACAACGAAACAGGGAGCCCTCGCGGGCTCCCTGCCGGTGAACTGGTGGTGTAGGGAGTGTACCCCACATCAGTCAGACGGATGCTGAGGTCACTCCCTCAGGTCACCTCGACTATCATCACACATATAGTCATCACCTCCTTCAGTCTGAGGTCATGATACCGGCCGTTTGGACCAGCGTCAAAACGACTTCGATCCGAGTTTTCCCACAGAGGGCACAGAGGTTTGGGGAGGAGCCGGTAAGAGCGCCGGGCGATTGAACCAGGCACGAATTCGGAACTCCACACCCGATTCCGAAGGCGGCGGTATAATGGGCCGTCTTCTATGGAACTGCCGATTCTCACAACTCCGGCCGTGGCGCCAACGCTGCTCGGCATGACCCGTGCGGAGTTGGGGGAGTTCGTCGCTGGACTGCGGCAGCCGGGGTATCGCGCAAAGCAGCTGGCGCAGTGGATCTATGGGCGCGGGGTCCGCAGCTTCGAGGCGATGACGGATCTTCCCGCGGCCTTCCGTGGCCGGCTGTCCGAAGAAGCCGTCCTGGGCCGCTCGGAGATCCTGTTGCGCCAGGCCTCTCGAGACCGCACGACGAAGCTCCTGCTCCGCTACGCGGACGGCAAGGAGATCGAGACCGTGGTGCTGCCCTACGCGGAGCGCACCTCCGTATGCATCTCCAGCCAGGTGGGGTGCCCCGTCGGTTGTGTGTTCTGCGCCACCGCCACGATGGGTTTCGGCCGCAACCTGACGGCTGGGGAGATGGTCGATCAGGTGCTGACGGCTCGGGAACAAGCGCCAGAAGGCAAACTCACCCACGTGGTCGTGATGGGGATGGGCGAGCCGCTCCTCAACTACGAGAACCTGACGAAGGCGCTCCGACTGATGCACGAGGAAGTCGGCCTCTCCTACCGCCACCTCACCGTCTCGACCGCGGGCCACGTGCCCGGTATCCGCCGGCTCGCCGAAGAAGGGCTGCCGGTTACGCTGGCGCTTTCGCTGCACGCCCCCAACGACGACCTCCGCGCCAGCCTGATCCCGATGTCGAAGAAGTGGGGCGTCGAGGCTGTGATGGACGCCGTCCGCTTCTACACCGAGAAGACCGGCCGCCGCGTGACGCTGGAATACCTGCTCCTCGCCCGCGTCAACGATGAGGACGAGCACGCGCGAGAACTGGCCGCCATTACCGAGGGGATGATCTCGCACGTCAACCTCATCCCCTGGAACCCGGCCGATAGCTTCAGCCGGTTCGAGGCTCCCTCCAACAACCGCGTCCGCCGATTCCGCGAGGCGCTGGAATCCCACGGAATGACGGTGACCCAGCGGATGGAGCGCGGCCAGGATATCGCCGCCGCGTGCGGGCAACTGGCCGTCAAGCGAGATGAAGTGTTGGCGCTGGCCGTCGCGGAGAGCCAGCCTTCTTAGCGCATCTCCGTGCCCGGACCGCACGTTAAGTGCACCGTGGCCCTACGGGAGAATGCCGAATGAATCAGTTCGTCACGTTTGTGATCGGCGCAGCGGCGTTTGCCCTGTTCATCTGGCTGTTCTTCGTCCCCAGCACTGGCAAGACCAGCGGATCCTATGACGAAACCCGCACCGATGACCGGGAGATCGCGACCCTCATCGGCCTGGCCGGCGGCTCCATCGAAGACGCGGCCATAGCCCGATTCGCGCTGCGCCGCTTCGAAGAGGAGCATGGCCGCAAAGCCACCGCGCAGGAGATGGGGATCGTCGCCGGGATGATGCGCGAGATGCGCAAGTAGGCCCGGCGCACGAAACAGCCCCACCCGATTCTCGGGTGGGGCTCGGTTCGCGAAACCTGCGGGGCTACAGATTCGAGTTGTAGGAGTTCCACTCCGCCACCGGCGGCAGGGTTCCGAAGCCGATGACCTGGTCGCGCAGCTTCTCCAGGTGCTCGTAGCTCTCGCGGAGGGCGGCCATGTCGTCGTCGGCTCCCTCGGGGGTGATAGGGGAAAGGCCATCCGGCGTGAAGTTGACGTCCGCGGCCATCATCACGTTGGCGAAGGGACCGTTCTTGAAGTAGACGCCGCAGGGCCAGGGATAGCCGCCGTTGCGGATCCGGCCGCGCAGCATCTCCACGCTCTGGTGGGAAGGGGACTGGAACGAGGACCGCCCGCGCAGCTTGATGATCCTCGCGCCGCCGTTCCGGACGTCGTCCTGGATGCCCGTCCACTCCTCGGCGGTCAGGCTTTTGCCGTTGACCTGCGCGCCGCCCAGGATGTCGGTCAGCTTCGTGCCCTTGATGGCCAGGTCGCCCTTGAAGACGGCCATCTTCTCGCCGTGGCCGCCGTAGGTCTTGCAGCCGGTGACTTCATCCTGGAAGACGCCGAAGTGCTGGGCCAGGCGGCTCTGGAGGCGGGTGCTGTCCAGCGCCGCCAGCGTGGAGACCGCGCCCGGCTTGAGGCCGGAGTGGACCAGCGTGGTCAGCCCGGTGATATCGGCCGGATTGAAGATGATGACTACGAACTCGGCGTTCGGGCAGTGCTTCTTGATGCTCTCGCCGAGACCCTTGGCGATCTCGCAGTTGCCCTTCAGCAGGTCCTCGCGCGTCATCCCTTCCTTCCGCGGTGCGCCGCCGGAGGAGATAATGTAGCTCGCGCCGCTCAGCGCTTCGGCCTCGTCGGTCGTCCACGTGACGCGAGCGCCCGGATACGCGCAGTGGTAGATCTCCTCGGCTGCGCCCTCCAGACCTGGGGCGAAGGGATCGTACATCGCGATGTTGTTGGCTGTGCCGGTGGCCAGCAGGTCCTGCACCAGGTTGGAGCCGATGGCCCCCCCGGCGCCCATAATGGCGACTTTCTTATCAGTCAGATACATGTTGAGCTCCATTCACCGCAGAGACGCAGAGGACGCTGAGAATTGGGATCTCAATCCTGCAAGCGCAATACGCGCCTCTTGATGCCAGTCTTCAAAACTGCGACGTTGAAGTTGATCAGAAGTCCGACCTGCCACCCGCCCAGTTTCAGGTAGGTCAGCAGTTGCGCTTCGTGGATGGGTTCGAGCGCGTCTATAGCTTTCAACTCCACCACAACACGCTCATCCACGAGCAGGTCAATTCGATAGGCGCAATCGATCTGCACGCCCTTGTACGCCACCGGCAGGGGCACTTCGGATCTGAACGGAAGGCCTCGCATCGTCAGTTCGCGCCGCATGCACGCTAGATAAGCGGACTCCAGCAAACCAGGGCCGAGACCCCGATGCACCTCGATTGCCGCTCCGATCACCGCTTCCGTCAGCTCATTCAGCCGCATCTCTCTGCGTCCTCTGCGCCTCTGCGGTGAGTTCTAGCTACAGGCGGGAAGCCAACGTCGATCCCAGATCCGCCGGGCTCTTGACCACCGTGATGCCGGCGGCCTGCAGCGCCGCCATCTTCTCGGAAGCCGTGCCTTTGCCGCCGGAGATGATCGCGCCGGCGTGGCCCATGCGGCGTCCGGGCGGGGCCGTCTGGCCCGCGATGAAGGCTACGATCGGCTTGGTCACGTTCTTCGCGGCGAACTCGGCGGCCTCTTCTTCCGCGGAGCCGCCGATCTCGCCGATCATGATGATCGCGCGGGTGCCGGGGTCGTTCTGGAAGGCGGTGAGGGCGTCGATGAAGTTGGTGCCGTTGACCGGATCCCCGCCGATGCCGATGGCCGTGCTCTGGCCCAGTCCCAGGCGGGTGAGTTGGTCGACCGCCTCATAGGTCAGGGTGCCGGAGCGGCTGACCACGCCGATGTCGCCGGCCTTGTGGATGTGGCCGGGCATGATCCCGATCTTGCAGCCGCCGGGGGTGATGATGCCGGGGCAGTTCGGCCCGATGAAGCGCATCGGATGGCCGTCGAGGGAGCGCTTGACCTTTACCATATCCAGCACCGGGATGCCTTCGGTGATGACCACACAGAGCCGGATGCCGGCGTCCGCCGCTTCCAGAATGGCGTCCGCGGCAAACGGCGGGGGCACGAAGACGGCGCTGGCGTCCGCGCCGGTCTCCTCGACCGCCTGCTTCACGGTGTTGAAAACCGGCACGCGGTCCTCGAACTTCGTACCACCTTTGCCGGGCGTTACGCCGGCCACGACCTGCGTGCCGTAGTCCAGCATCTGCTTCGCGTGGAAGGAGCCGGCGCTGCCGGTGATGCCCTGGACCAAAACCTTGGTATTGCTGTCAACCCATACCGACATTTCAAAATCTCCGGAAGGACTCACCGCAGAGGCGCAGAGGACGCTGAGAGGAAGAGAGTTAGTCTTTCCAGTCCAATACGCGGCGCTTGATTCCGTTCTTCAAGAGCGCGACGTTGAAGTTGATCAGCAGGCCGATCTTCCAACCACCGAGCTTTAGATAAGTGAGCAATTGGGCTTCGTGGATGTCATGGAGAGCGTCAACAGCTTTCAGCTCGACCACCACCCGACCGTCGACCACAGATCGATTCGATAGCCACAATCGATCCGCTCCCCCTTGTAGGTCACTGGCAGAGGCTTCTCCCACTCGAAGGGAATGCCGCGCAGGTCTAGTTCTCGGCGCATCGCAGCCAGGTAGGCGGACTCGAGCAGGCCGGGACCCAACTGCTTATGGACTTCCATAGCAGCACCGATGGTGATCTCGGTCAGCTCGTTAGCCTTTAGCATCTCTCCGCGCCCTCTGCGCCTCTGCGGTTAACTTCTCCCCGCGGCCGCTGCCACGACCTTCTCCGCGGCTTCGGTGAGCTTGTCCGCGGGTGTGATTTTGAGGCCGCTGTCGGCCAGGATCTGCTTGCCCAGCTCCACGTTGGTGCCCTGGAGGCGGACCACCAGCGGGAGCGTCAGGTCCAGCTTACGGGCGGCGTTCACGATGCCGTTGGCAACGATGTCGCACTTCATGATTCCGCCGAAGATGTTGACCAGGATGGCCTTGACCTGCGGATCGCTGGAGAGGAGGCGGAAGGCGTTGGTCACCTGCTCCTCGTTGGCGCCGCCGCCGACGTCCAGGAAGTTGGCCGGCTTTCCAGCACATTGGGATCCTAAGCTTAGAATTCCACGTGGACAAGTTGTCGCGGCCGCTTCTATAGTGTCACCTAAATACTAGTGACTCCAGCGTAACTGGACTGGCCACAGTTAGGCCGCAAATGTAATCACACTGGCTCACCTTCGGGTGGGCCTTTCTGCGTTCGCGAGTGGACCCGATAAGCTCATGGAGCGGCGTAACCGTCGCACAGGAAGGACAGAGAAAGCGCGGATCTGGGAAGTGACGGACAGAACGGTCAGGACCTGGATTGGGGAGGCGGTTGCCGCCGCTGCTGCTGACGGTGTGACGTTCTCTGTTCCGGTCACACCACATACGTTCCGCCATTCCTATGCGATGCACATGCTGTATGCCGGTATACCGCTGAAAGTTCTGCAAAGCCTGATGGGACATAAGTCCATCAGTTCAACGGAAGTCTACACGAAGGTTTTTGCGCTGGATGTGGCTGCCCGGCACCGGGTGCAGTTTGCGATGCCGGAGTCTGATGCGGTTGCGATGCTGAAACAATTATCCTGAGAATAAATGCCTTGGCCTTTATATGGAAATGTGGAACTGAGTGGATATGCTGTTTTTGTCTGTTAAACAGAGAAGCTGGCTGTTATCCACTGAGAAGCGAACGAAACAGTCGGGAAAATCTCCCATTATCGTAGAGATCCGCATTATTAATCTCAGGAGCCTGTGTAGCGTTTATAGGAAGTAGTGTTCTGTCATGATGCCTGCAAGCGGTAACGAAAACGATTTGAATATGCCTTCAGGAACAATAGAAATCTTCGTGCGGTGTTACGTTGAAGTGGAGCGGATTATGTCAGCAATGGACAGAACAACCTAATGAACACAGAACCATGATGTGGTCTGTCCTTTTACAGCCAGTAGTGCTCGCCGCAGTCGAGCGACAGGGCGAAGCCCTCGGCTGGTTGCCCTCGCCGCTGGGCTGGCGGCCGTCTATGGCCCTGCAAACGCGCCAGAAACGCCGTCGAAGCCGTGTGCGAGACACCGCGGCCGGCCGCCGGCGTTGTGGATACCTCGCGGAAAACTTGGCCCTCACTGACAGATGAGGGGCGGACGTTGACACTTGAGGGGCCGACTCACCCGGCGCGGCGTTGACAGATGAGGGGCAGGCTCGATTTCGGCCGGCGACGTGGAGCTGGCCAGCCTCGCAAATCGGCGAAAACGCCTGATTTTACGCGAGTTTCCCACAGATGATGTGGACAAGCCTGGGGATAAGTGCCCTGCGGTATTGACACTTGAGGGGCGCGACTACTGACAGATGAGGGGCGCGATCCTTGACACTTGAGGGGCAGAGTGCTGACAGATGAGGGGCGCACCTATTGACATTTGAGGGGCTGTCCACAGGCAGAAAATCCAGCATTTGCAAGGGTTTCCGCCCGTTTTTCGGCCACCGCTAACCTGTCTTTTAACCTGCTTTTAAACCAATATTTATAAACCTTGTTTTTAACCAGGGCTGCGCCCTGTGCGCGTGACCGCGCACGCCGAAGGGGGGTGCCCCCCCTTCTCGAACCCTCCCGGTCGAGTGAGCGAGGAAGCACCAGGGAACAGCACTTATATATTCTGCTTACACACGATGCCTGAAAAAACTTCCCTTGGGGTTATCCACTTATCCACGGGGATATTTTTATAATTATTTTTTTTATAGTTTTTAGATCTTCTTTTTTAGAGCGCCTTGTAGGCCTTTATCCATGCTGGTTCTAGAGAAGGTGTTGTGACAAATTGCCCTTTCAGTGTGACAAATCACCCTCAAATGACAGTCCTGTCTGTGACAAATTGCCCTTAACCCTGTGACAAATTGCCCTCAGAAGAAGCTGTTTTTTCACAAAGTTATCCCTGCTTATTGACTCTTTTTTATTTAGTGTGACAATCTAAAAACTTGTCACACTTCACATGGATCTGTCATGGCGGAAACAGCGGTTATCAATCACAAGAAACGTAAAAATAGCCCGCGAATCGTCCAGTCAAACGACCTCACTGAGGCGGCATATAGTCTCTCCCGGGATCAAAAACGTATGCTGTATCTGTTCGTTGACCAGATCAGAAAATCTGATGGCACCCTACAGGAACATGACGGTATCTGCGAGATCCATGTTGCTAAATATGCTGAAATATTCGGATTGACCTCTGCGGAAGCCAGTAAGGATATACGGCAGGCATTGAAGAGTTTCGCGGGGAAGGAAGTGGTTTTTTATCGCCCTGAAGAGGATGCCGGCGATGAAAAAGGCTATGAATCTTTTCCTTGGTTTATCAAACGTGCGCACAGTCCATCCAGAGGGCTTTACAGTGTACATATCAACCCATATCTCATTCCCTTCTTTATCGGGTTACAGAACCGGTTTACGCAGTTTCGGCTTAGTGAAACAAAAGAAATCACCAATCCGTATGCCATGCGTTTATACGAATCCCTGTGTCAGTATCGTAAGCCGGATGGCTCAGGCATCGTCTCTCTGAAAATCGACTGGATCATAGAGCGTTACCAGCTGCCTCAAAGTTACCAGCGTATGCCTGACTTCCGCCGCCGCTTCCTGCAGGTCTGTGTTAATGAGATCAACAGCAGAACTCCAATGCGCCTCTCATACATTGAGAAAAAGAAAGGCCGCCAGACGACTCATATCGTATTTTCCTTCCGCGATATCACTTCCATGACGACAGGATAGTCTGAGGGTTATCTGTCACAGATTTGAGGGTGGTTCGTCACATTTGTTCTGACCTACTGAGGGTAATTTGTCACAGTTTTGCTGTTTCCTTCAGCCTGCATGGATTTTCTCATACTTTTTGAACTGTAATTTTTAAGGAAGCCAAATTTGAGGGCAGTTTGTCACAGTTGATTTCCTTCTCTTTCCCTTCGTCATGTGACTTGATATCGGGGGTTAGTTCGTCATCATTGATGAGGGTTGATTATCACAGTTTATTACTCTGAATTGGCTATCCGCGTGTGTACCTCTACCTGGAGTTTTTCCCACGGTGGATATTTCTTCTTGCGCTGAGCGTAAGAGCTATCTGACAGAACAGTTCTTCTTTGCTTCCTCGCCAGTTCGCTCGCTATGCTCGGTTACACGGCTGCGGCGAGCGCTAGTGATAATAAGTGACTGAGGTATGTGCTCTTCTTATCTCCTTTTGTAGTGTTGCTCTTATTTTAAACAACTTTGCGGTTTTTTGATGACTTTGCGATTTTGTTGTTGCTTTGCAGTAAATTGCAAGATTTAATAAAAAAACGCAAAGCAATGATTAAAGGATGTTCAGAATGAAACTCATGGAAACACTTAACCAGTGCATAAACGCTGGTCATGAAATGACGAAGGCTATCGCCATTGCACAGTTTAATGATGACAGCCCGGAAGCGAGGAAAATAACCCGGCGCTGGAGAATAGGTGAAGCAGCGGATTTAGTTGGGGTTTCTTCTCAGGCTATCAGAGATGCCGAGAAAGCAGGGCGACTACCGCACCCGGATATGGAAATTCGAGGACGGGTTGAGCAACGTGTTGGTTATACAATTGAACAAATTAATCATATGCGTGATGTGTTTGGTACGCGATTGCGACGTGCTGAAGACGTATTTCCACCGGTGATCGGGGTTGCTGCCCATAAAGGAGGCGTTTACAAAACCTCAGTTTCTGTTCATCTTGCTCAGGATCTGGCTCTGAAGGGGCTACGTGTTTTGCTCGTGGAAGGTAACGACCCCCAGGGAACAGCCTCAATGTATCACGGATGGGTACCAGATCTTCATATTCATGCAGAAGACACTCTCCTGCCTTTCTATCTTGGGGAAAAGGACGATGTCACTTATGCAATAAAGCCCACTTGCTGGCCGGGGCTTGACATTATTCCTTCCTGTCTGGCTCTGCACCGTATTGAAACTGAGTTAATGGGCAAATTTGATGAAGGTAAACTGCCCACCGATCCACACCTGATGCTCCGACTGGCCATTGAAACTGTTGCTCATGACTATGATGTCATAGTTATTGACAGCGCGCCTAACCTGGGTATCGGCACGATTAATGTCGTATGTGCTGCTGATGTGCTGATTGTTCCCACGCCTGCTGAGTTGTTTGACTACACCTCCGCACTGCAGTTTTTCGATATGCTTCGTGATCTGCTCAAGAACGTTGATCTTAAAGGGTTCGAGCCTGATGTACGTATTTTGCTTACCAAATACAGCAATAGTAATGGCTCTCAGTCCCCGTGGATGGAGGAGCAAATTCGGGATGCCTGGGGAAGCATGGTTCTAAAAAATGTTGTACGTGAAACGGATGAAGTTGGTAAAGGTCAGATCCGGATGAGAACTGTTTTTGAACAGGCCATTGATCAACGCTCTTCAACTGGTGCCTGGAGAAATGCTCTTTCTATTTGGGAACCTGTCTGCAATGAAATTTTCGATCGTCTGATTAAACCACGCTGGGAGATTAGATAATGAAGCGTGCGCCTGTTATTCCAAAACATACGCTCAATACTCAACCGGTTGAAGATACTTCGTTATCGACACCAGCTGCCCCGATGGTGGATTCGTTAATTGCGCGCGTAGGAGTAATGGCTCGCGGTAATGCCATTACTTTGCCTGTATGTGGTCGGGATGTGAAGTTTACTCTTGAAGTGCTCCGGGGTGATAGTGTTGAGAAGACCTCTCGGGTATGGTCAGGTAATGAACGTGACCAGGAGCTGCTTACTGAGGACGCACTGGATGATCTCATCCCTTCTTTTCTACTGACTGGTCAACAGACACCGGCGTTCGGTCGAAGAGTATCTGGTGTCATAGAAATTGCCGATGGGAGTCGCCGTCGTAAAGCTGCTGCACTTACCGAAAGTGATTATCGTGTTCTGGTTGGCGAGCTGGATGATGAGCAGATGGCTGCATTATCCAGATTGGGTAACGATTATCGCCCAACAAGTGCTTATGAACGTGGTCAGCGTTATGCAAGCCGATTGCAGAATGAATTTGCTGGAAATATTTCTGCGCTGGCTGATGCGGAAAATATTTCACGTAAGATTATTACCCGCTGTATCAACACCGCCAAATTGCCTAAATCAGTTGTTGCTCTTTTTTCTCACCCCGGTGAACTATCTGCCCGGTCAGGTGATGCACTTCAAAAAGCCTTTACAGATAAAGAGGAATTACTTAAGCAGCAGGCATCTAACCTTCATGAGCAGAAAAAAGCTGGGGTGATATTTGAAGCTGAAGAAGTTATCACTCTTTTAACTTCTGTGCTTAAAACGTCATCTGCATCAAGAACTAGTTTAAGCTCACGACATCAGTTTGCTCCTGGAGCGACAGTATTGTATAAGGGCGATAAAATGGTGCTTAACCTGGACAGGTCTCGTGTTCCAACTGAGTGTATAGAGAAAATTGAGGCCATTCTTAAGGAACTTGAAAAGCCAGCACCCTGATGCGACCACGTTTTAGTCTACGTTTATCTGTCTTTACTTAATGTCCTTTGTTACAGGCCAGAAAGCATAACTGGCCTGAATATTCTCTCTCGGCCGCCGCCGCCTTTTCCTCAATCGCTCTTCGTTCGTCTGGAAGGCAGTACACCTTGATAGGTGGGCTGCCCTTCCTGGTTGGCTTGGTTTCATCAGCCATCCGCTTGCCCTCATCTGTTACGCCGGCGGTAGCCGGCCAGCCTCGCAGAGCAGGATTCCCGTTGAGCACCGCCAGGTGCGAATAAGGGACAGTGAAGAAGGAACACCCGCTCGCGGGTGGGCCTACTTCACCTATCCTGCCCGGCTGACGCCGTTGGATACACCAAGGAAAGTCTACACGAACCCTTTGGCAAAATCCTGTATATCGTGCGAAAAAGGATGGATATACCGAAAAAATCGCTATAATGACCCCGAAGCAGGGTTATGCAGCGGAAAAGATCCGTCGACCTGCAGCTCACGGTAACTGATGCCGTATTTGCAGTACCAGCGTACGGCCCACAGAATGATGTCACGCTGAAAATGCCGGCCTTTGAATGGGTTCATGTGCAGCTCCATCAGCAAAAGGGGATGATAAGTTTATCACCACCGACTATTTGCAACAGTGCCGTTGATCGTGCTATGATCGACTGATGTCATCAGCGGTGGAGTGCAATGTCGTGCAATACGAATGGCGAAAAGCCGAGCTCATCGGTCAGCTTCTCAACCTTGGGGTTACCCCCGGCGGTGTGCTGCTGGTCCACAGCTCCTTCCGTAGCGTCCGGCCCCTCGAAGATGGGCCACTTGGACTGATCGAGGCCCTGCGTGCTGCGCTGGGTCCGGGAGGGACGCTCGTCATGCCCTCGTGGTCAGGTCTGGACGACGAGCCGTTCGATCCTGCCACGTCGCCCGTTACACCGGACCTTGGAGTTGTCTCTGACACATTCTGGCGCCTGCCAAATGTAAAGCGCAGCGCCCATCCATTTGCCTTTGCGGCAGCGGGGCCACAGGCAGAGCAGATCATCTCTGATCCATTGCCCCTGCCACCTCACTCGCCTGCAAGCCCGGTCGCCCGTGTCCATGAACTCGATGGGCAGGTACTTCTCCTCGGCGTGGGACACGATGCCAACACGACGCTGCATCTTGCCGAGTTGATGGCAAAGGTTCCCTATGGGGTGCCGAGACACTGCACCATTCTTCAGGATGGCAAGTTGGTACGCGTCGATTATCTCGAGAATGACCACTGCTGTGAGCGCTTTGCCTTGGCGGACAGGTGGCTCAAGGAGAAGAGCCTTCAGAAGGAAGGTCCAGTCGGTCATGCCTTTGCTCGGTTGATCCGCTCCCGCGACATTGTGGCGACAGCCCTGGGTCAACTGGGCCGAGATCCGTTGATCTTCCTGCATCCGCCAGAGGCGGGATGCGAAGAATGCGATGCCGCTCGCCAGTGGCTGAGCTCATGAGCGGAGAACGAGATGACGTTGGAGGGGCAAGGTCGCGCTGATTGCTGGGGCAACACGTGGAGCGGATCGGGGATTGTCTTTCTTCAGCTCGCTGATGATATGCTGACGCTCAATGCCGTTTGGCCTCCGACTAACGAAAATCCCGCATTTGGACGGCTGATCCGATTGGCACGGCGGACGGCGAATGGCGGAGCAGACGCTCGTCCGGGGGCAATGAGATATGAAAAAGCCTGAACTCACCGCGACGTCCCGAAGGCGTGGCGCGGCTTCCCCGTGCCGGAGCAATCGCCCTGGGTGGGTTACACGACGCCCCTCTATGGCCCGTACTGACGGACACACCGAAGCCCCGGCGGCAACCCTCAGCGGATGCCCCGGGGCTTCACGTTTTCCCAGGTCAGAAGCGGTTTTCGGGAGTAGTGCCCCAACTGGGGTAACCTTTGAGTTCTCTCAGTTGGGGGCGTAGGGTCGCCGACATGACACAAGGGGTTGTGACCGGGGTGGACACGTACGCGGGTGCTTACGACCGTCAGTCGCGCGAGCGCGAGAATTCGAGCGCAGCAAGCCCAGCGACACAGCGTAGCGCCAACGAAGACAAGGCGGCCGACCTTCAGCGCGAAGTCGAGCGCGACGGGGGCCGGTTCAGGTTCGTCGGGCATTTCAGCGAAGCGCCGGGCACGTCGGCGTTCGGGACGGCGGAGCGCCCGGAGTTCGAACGCATCCTGAACGAATGCCGCGCCGGGCGGCTCAACATGATCATTGTCTATGACGTGTCGCGCTTCTCGCGCCTGAAGGTCATGGACGCGATTCCGATTGTCTCGGAATTGCTCGCCCTGGGCGTGACGATTGTTTCCACTCAGGAAGGCGTCTTCCGGCAGGGAAACGTCATGGACCTGATTCACCTGATTATGCGGCTCGACGCGTCGCACAAAGAATCTTCGCTGAAGTCGGCGAAGATTCTCGACACGAAGAACCTTCAGCGCGAATTGGGCGGGTACGTCGGCGGGAAGGCGCCTTACGGCTTCGAGCTTGTTTCGGAGACGAAGGAGATCACGCGCAACGGCCGAATGGTCAATGTCGTCATCAACAAGCTTGCGCACTCGACCACTCCCCTTACCGGACCCTTCGAGTTCGAGCCCGACGTAATCCGGTGGTGGTGGCGTGAGATCAAGACGCACAAACACCTTCCCTTCAAGCCGGGCAGTCAAGCCGCCATTCACCCGGGCAGCATCACGGGGCTTTGTAAGCGCATGGACGCTGACGCCGTGCCGACCCGGGGCGAGACGATTGGGAAGAAGACCGCTTCAAGCGCCTGGGACCCGGCAACCGTTATGCGAATCCTTCGGGACCCGCGTATTGCGGGCTTCGCCGCTGAGGTGATCTACAAGAAGAAGCCGGACGGCACGCCGACCACGAAGATTGAGGGTTACCGCATTCAGCGCGACCCGATCACGCTCCGGCCGGTCGAGCTTGATTGCGGACCGATCATCGAGCCCGCTGAGTGGTATGAGCTTCAGGCGTGGTTGGACGGCAGGGGGCGCGGCAAGGGGCTTTCCCGGGGGCAAGCCATTCTGTCCGCCATGGACAAGCTGTACTGCGAGTGTGGCGCCGTCATGACTTCGAAGCGCGGGGAAGAATCGATCAAGGACTCTTACCGCTGCCGTCGCCGGAAGGTGGTCGACCCGTCCGCACCTGGGCAGCACGAAGGCACGTGCAACGTCAGCATGGCGGCACTCGACAAGTTCGTTGCGGAACGCATCTTCAACAAGATCAGGCACGCCGAAGGCGACGAAGAGACGTTGGCGCTTCTGTGGGAAGCCGCCCGACGCTTCGGCAAGCTCACTGAGGCGCCTGAGAAGAGCGGCGAACGGGCGAACCTTGTTGCGGAGCGCGCCGACGCCCTGAACGCCCTTGAAGAGCTGTACGAAGACCGCGCGGCAGGCGCGTACGACGGACCCGTTGGCAGGAAGCACTTCCGGAAGCAACAGGCAGCGCTGACGCTCCGGCAGCAAGGGGCGGAAGAGCGGCTTGCCGAACTTGAAGCCGCCGAAGCCCCGAAGCTTCCCCTTGACCAATGGTTCCCCGAAGACGCCGACGCTGACCCGACCGGCCCTAAGTCGTGGTGGGGGCGCGCGTCAGTAGACGACAAGCGCGTGTTCGTCGGGCTCTTCGTAGACAAGATCGTTGTCACGAAGTCGACTACGGGCAGGGGGCAGGGAACGCCCATCGAGAAGCGCGCTTCGATCACGTGGGCGAAGCCGCCGACCGACGACGACGAAGACGACGCCCAGGACGGCACGGAAGACGTAGCGGCGTAGCGAGACACCCGGGAAGCCTGTTAGGCGCTGAGACGGGCGCACAGCGGGCTTCCTGGGGCAGCGGGAAGGGTCGGCCGGTCCCCCGGTCGGCCCATTTCTCTTGTCTCGGTTTAGTTAGTTAGCCTAAGTAACAGTGACTCCGTCACCACAGCACAGCGGGGCGAGCCGTTGACCTGGGGGAAGTGATGCTGTGACGGAATGACTCGAAACACACATTCCTAATGACTTCTCATTGGGTAATCCAGACTTCACGCCACTTCATCACAGCGTCACCCGGGCGCCCTTCGCTGTGACCCCGAATCAGGTTGCCGACAACCTTCATATAGGTAGAGGGGTTTACGCGCCACGCATCAAGCACCGCTAAGGAACGGCGTCGAGCGCTACCCACTCAGGCCGGTCACTCCCCTGATCTCTCCCAGGGTTGAGCGACCGGCGTTGCCTCCCTAGCTCAGTTCGGTTAGAGCGCCTGTTTCGTAATCAGGGGGTCGGCGGTTCGAATCCGTCGGGGGGCTCAATGAGCGGATACACAATCGCTTGGCTCGCATGGCTTGCCGCGTTCGGCGTCATTGAGGGTCGAGCGCTCTTCAATAAGAAGCCGGGCGACACGCTGAGCGAACACGTCTGGTCATGGTTCGCCACGCAAAGCGGCAGTACAGGCAAGCCTTCGGGTTGGGTGCGTGCTCGACGCTTTGCGCTACTGGCCTTCATGGGTTGGCTCACTGCCCACTTCATGACGGGCGGTCGCTTCTAGCGCTGCCGCGCCCAGCCTACTCACGTGAGTAGGTAGGGGGGTGTCGACGGATAGGGGGGTGTCCCCGGAAGGGGGGGGGGGGTGCCCTATGCGTACCCGGTGTCTCGACTGTAGGGACTGGGCTACTCATGGTGGGCGCTGTGCTCAGCACCACGCCACCTATCAGGCACAGCGCAGTGTGAAGAGCCATGCGAAGCGGCGTGCTGCTATCGCCCGTGGGAACAACGCTGCGGCGAAGATGCGTCGTGCTATCCGTAAGGCAGTGGGCGCGCACTGTGCTACCTGCCTGGGTTGGTACCACTAGAAAGCTTCTCGAGCGGATCGATCCTGCAGGAATTCCCGGGCATAACTGTTCCACTTGTATCGTCGGTCTGATAATCAGACTGGGACCACGGTCCCACTCGTATCGTCGGTCTGATTATTAGTCTGGGACCACGGTCCCACTCGTATCGTCGGTCTGAT
>JADMIO010809293.1_pt1 | contig 63842 bp, 59 predicted proteins | sample 8958161 | NCBI WGS metagenome assembly JADMIO01 (sample SAMN16585339, study PRJNA669376) | soil metagenome | isolation source: Crop rotation soil | place: USA: Cullars Rotation, Alabama | collected 2011
CTTTCCCGCACGGTGGCGAGCGTGACGCCGATCGCCGAAGCCGTTACCCTGCGCGAGCATTATTCCCTGGTGCAATTGCCCGACAACCAGTACACCCCGCGCGAAGACGATCCGCGCGCCGGATACGGCGGCCTCAACTATGTGGATTACAGCGTGCCGATCGGCGAACCGATGGTGAAGCACTACCTGCATCGCCACCGGCTGGTGAAGAAGGACCCGAACGCAGCGATCAGCGAGCCGGTCGAGCCGATCCGGTACTGGGTGGATTCCGGCGCGCCGGCCGACGTGCGCCAGGCACTGCTGGAAGGCGCCAGCTGGTGGAACCAGGCCTTCGAAGCGGCCGGTTACCGCAATGCTTTCCAGGTCGCGGTGCTGCCGGAGGGCGCCGACCCCATGGACATCCGCTACAACATGATCAACTGGGTGCACCGCTCCACCCGCGGCTGGTCGAGCGGCGCCACTGTCACCGATCCGCGCACCGGCGAGATCATCAAGGCGACCGTTACCCTCGGCTCCCTGCGCGATCGCCAGGACTACCTGATTTTCGAAGGGCTGCTCTCTCCCTATACCACTGGCAACGAAAAGCCCGACATCCTCTACCAGACCGCTTTGAAGCGGATCCGCCAGCTGGCCGCGCACGAGGTGGGGCACACGCTCGGCCTCGGGCACAACTACTACGACAGCACCAAGGGCTGGATCTCCGTGATGGACTATCCGCACCCGCAGGAGGAGTTGAAAGCCGACGGCACGATCGACATCTCGAATGCCTACCCGCAGAAGATCGGCGATTGGGACAAGGTGGCGATCAACTACGGCTACCGTCAGCTGCCCAAGGGCGATGAAGAGCCGGCGCTCCGCAGGATTCTCGACGAGGCCTGGGCGCAGGACCTGCGGTATATGACCAATCAGGACACCGATACCAATCCGCGCGTGGATCAATGGTCGAACGGCGTGAATCAGGCGGACGAGCTCGACCGGATCATGAAAATCCGGCGCGCGGCGCTCGACAAACTCGGCGAGCATACCATCCGCAACGGCGCACCCATGGCGACGGTGGAGGAGGCGCTGGTGCCGGTCTTCATGTACCACCGCTATACCGTGGAATCCACCGCCTCGATGGTGGCCGGGGTCGACTATATCTACGCGATGCGCGGCGATGGCCGCACGCCGGTGAAGTGGGAGACGGCGGCCAACCAGCGGAAGGCGCTGGAATCGCTGTCCGCCACGCTGAAGCCTTCGGAACTGGTGGTACCGAAGCAGGTGCTGGATGCCATCCCGCCCCGCCCGCCGGGGTACGGGCGGCATCGCGAACTGTTTCCGCGGACTACCGGCTCGGGCTTCGACCCGCTGAGCCCGGCGACGGTGGCGGCGGATGTGACGATCGGGTTCGTGCTGCAGCTTGACCGCGCGGCGAGGATGGTGGCGCAGCATGCCGTCGATCCGGCCCTGCCGGGGCTCGAAGAGGTAATCGATCGCCTGGCGAAGGCGGTCTTCGACGCTCCCGCGACGACACCGTACGAGCAGGAAGTCCGGCGGGCGGAGGAGCGCGTGCTGGTGGACCGGCTGATGTGGCTGGCGAGCGGCGCGCCGAACGCGCAGGTGCGTGCGGTGGCTTCGTACAAGCTGCAGGGGCTGATGAACCATCCGATGACGCCTCCGAGCGATGGCGAGCGGGCGCAGCGCGCGTTGCTTTCGGCCGACATCAAGCGTTTCCAGGAGCGGCCGGCGGAACCGAACCGTCCGATCGTGGCGCCGGACGCTCCTCCGGGAGCGCCGATTGGTGGTGATACGGGGATGGAGTGGCTGTCGCCGGTCCCGGTTTGCAACTGGAGCGCCGCGCATCCCGATTGGTGGGTGGAATCTCCCTGGTTGAGGTGAAACGGCTCTTGCGTGCGGGCCTCCTGGTCTATGGAGGCCTGAACGCGATCCTCTACGCCGGGCTGCTGCCCCTTTGGGACGGCTTCGACGAGCCCTTCCATTACGGATACGTACAAACCCTTCGCTCCACCGCGTCGTTCCCGGTGATGGGGAAGACGGCGCTGCCCGACGAGGTCGTGCGCTCGCTCGATTTAGTGCCGGTGAGCTACGCGGTGCAGCGCAATCTCCACCGGGGGATCCCGTTCGATGCCTGGTTCGCGATGCCCGAGGCGGAGCGGACGGAGGTCCGCCGGCAGTTGACCGCGATCGACCCGCGAGCGCCGGCGCCCGGGCCGCAGAGCTTCAATTACGAGTCGCACCAGGCTCCGCTGGCGTACCTGGCGCTGGCGCCGTTCGACGCGATCTGGCCGGGTGCGCCGCTGCCGTCGCGGATTCTGCGGCTGCGGCTGATCGGCGCACTGGCGGCGGTGGTGGCGCTGTGGTGGGGCGCCTGGAGAATGGCCGGAGCGATGGGGCTCGCTTCGCAGATCCCGGCCGCGGCGCTGTTCCTGACGTTTTCCTCGCAGATGTTCTACGCGACGGTTTGCCGGATATCGAACGACTGGCTGACAATCCCGCTCTGGACGCTGCTGCTGGCGGAAGCAGTCGGGTTGTATCTGGAGTCGAAGGAGGCGAGCGGCTGGCGGTTCGCGGGTTGGCTCGCGGCGGGCCTGCTGACGAAGGCGTACTTTCTGTGTGCCGTGCCCCTAGCAATCTGGCTGTTGGTGCGGCGTCGATGGGGTGTGAGACCGGCGGCGGCTGTCCTGCTGACGGCGGCTCCGTGGTACATCCGGAATCTCGTGCTGTATCGCAATTTTACCGGCATGCAGGAGACCGCCGGCGGAATTCCCTTCGGCGGACTGGTGGCGGCGGCGAGAATCCCGTGGCCGCGGGCGATCCTGACGACGGCAGTCACCAGCCTGTGGACGGGAAACAACTCGCTCTTTTCGTTTGCGGCAAAGACCACCGCGATCATGTGCGCGCTGCTGGGGCTTGCCGTGGTGCTTTACGCGGTCCAGGCGATTCGGCGGCGGCTGCCGAAGCCGGAACGTCCGGTGCTCGCCGGGCAGGTGTGCTTCCTGGCGGCGCTGGGATACTCGACGCTGCTCACCTTCCGGTACACACAGGGGGCGGGAATCTCGCCCGCGCCGTGGTATACGCAGCCCCTGCTCGTGCCGGGGTTCGTGCTGCTCTTCATCGGTTTGTCACGGAGCGGAATCGCCGGACGAGCGGTGGGAATCGCGACCATATGGGTCTGGACGTACGTAATCGCCGCTACCTACCTTGCGAAGCTGGTCCCGTTTTATGCCGGCTTTCATGCCGGGCGGGCCAGGCTGGCGGATATCGCCGGCTGGTGGCGTGCGCTGCTATCGGGCTCATACGGTACGCTGAAATCGACGGCGATGCTTCCGCCGGCGATGCTGGTGGTTTTGGCCTGTGTGGTGGTCCTGCTGGCGGGGGTGCTGGCGGCAACACTGGCGACCGAAAAGATGCCGTCGGATGGCTGAGAGGCGAAAGGGTTTCCTGTAACAGAATTTATGTTGCCCCCCAGGCCATTTCGTCAGAAACTAAAAGTTCGGACCGCAGCAGGCGGTATAAGGAGACACCTGAGAATTGGAAAGAAACGGGCGCAAAGGCTCCCTGGTCATGGAGCCGACGGAAAGATGGACCCCGCAGTTCGCCAGCGATTTGTATGACGTCGCCAGTTGGGGAAAGGGCTACTTCTCGGTAGGGGACAACGGACACGTCCGCGTCCACCCGGAGAAAGATCCCAGCCGCTCCATCGACCTTAAAAACCTGGTCGACACCCTGGTACTGCGCGGCATTAATCTGCCGATCCTGATTCGCTTCGCCGACATTCTCAAGCACCGTCTGGGCGAATTGCACAGCGCGTTCGAAACCGCGATCGCCGAGCACCGTTACCAGGGACACTACTGCTGCGTTTATCCGATCAAGGTCAATCAGCAGCGCCAGGTGGTGGAGGAAGTCCTCGAATTCGGAAAACCGTACAATTTCGGACTGGAGGCCGGCTCCAAACCGGAGTTGATGGCGGTGATGGCGATGGCCGATAATTCGACTCCCATCATCTGCAACGGCTTCAAAGACGACGAGTACATCGAGATGGCGATGCTGGCGCAGAAAGTCGGCAGGCAGATCATCCCGGTGGTGGAGAAGTACACCGAGCTCGGCCTGATTCTCAAGTACAGCCAGAAGGTGGGAGTGCGGCCGCGCATCGGCCTGCGAGTGAAGCTCGCCAGCCGCGGTTCCGGGCGGTGGAAGTCGTCGGGCGGCTATCGCTCGAAATTCGGGCTGTCGGTGACCGAGGCGATGCGCGCCCTGCAGGAACTGAAAGACGCAGGGATGGCCGATTGCCTCAACCTGCTCCATTTCCACCTCGGCAGCCAGATCACCAACATCCGCCAGATCAAGGGCGCGGTGAACGAAGCCGTGCGCGTCTACGTGGATCTGGCCCGCGCGGGCGCCGGCCTGAAATACCTCGATGTCGGCGGCGGCCTGGGAATCGACTATGACGGCTCGCAGACGGATTTCGAATCGAGCGTGAACTACACGCTGCAGGAATACGCCAACGACATCATCTACCACGTGCAGAACGTCTGCGACGAGGTAGGGGTGGCGCATCCGACTATCATTACCGAGAGCGGCCGCGCGATCGCCGCGTACCACAGCGTGCTAGTGTTCAACGTGTTGGGCGTCGCCGGAATGGGCGAAACGGATTCCCTGCCGGAGGTGACCGCCGAGGCCGAGCAGCCGCTGATCGACCTGCAGGAGACCTTGCGCGGGCTGACGGCGAAGAACCTGCTCGAAAGCTACCATGATGCGCAGCAGGCGCTCGATCAGGCCCTGAACCTGTTCAGCCTGGGGTATCTCTCGCTCGAACAGCGCTGTATCGCCGAGAATCTCTATTGGGCGATTTCGCGCCGGATCCAGACGATGGCGCGGCAGCTCGACTTTTTCCCGGAAGAGCTGGAAGGCATCGATGCGATGCTTTCCGACACCTACTTCTGCAATTTCTCGCTCTTTCAAAGCATGCCGGACAGCTGGGCGATCAAGCAGCTCTTCCCGATCATGCCGATCCACCGGCTGGAGGAAGAGCCGGGGAGTCCGGCCGTGCTGGGCGACATTACCTGCGATTCCGACGGCAAAGTCGACGCCTTCATCGATCGCCGCGACGTGAAGCGCACGCTGCTGCTGCACAATTTCACGGGCAGCGATTATTATCTCGGGGCGTTCCTGCTGGGGGCGTACCAGGAAATCCTCGGCGATCTGCATAATCTTTTCGGCGATACCAACGCGGTACACGTGCGGCTCGATCCCAACGGGGAAGTGATCCTCGATTCGGTGATCAAGGGCGACACCGTTCGGGAAGTATTGAATTACGTGCAGTTCTCCACCGACGGGCTGGTGGCGACGCTGCGGCGCGACGTGGAGGCGGCGCTTCGCGAAGGCCGGCTGACGTACGAAGAGAGCGGCGCGCTGATTCACTTCTACGAAGAAGGCCTGCACGGATACACGTATCTGGAAGATATCCACGAACGGTAGGGGTGGGGCAGAAGGATACGGAAGGATAGGGAAGGGTACTGAAGGATAAAGAATGGCGCGGCGACGGTGGTCGCATCGCCTTCCTTGTGCTTCACGCGTATCGTTCGGTATTCCCTTCCCGCGATACTACAGTTGGCGCTATACCGTGAACGGTAATATTGTCACCGATCCGCAGATCCTCATTCTTGCCAGCCTGGCGGAGGGCGAGAAGCACGGGTACGCCATGATGGAGGACATCGCGCGGTTCGCCGGCATCCGCCTCGGCGCCGGGACTCTCTATGGCGCCATCACCCGGCTCGAAGAGCAGAACTGGATCGAGCGGATCGACTCTCCCGACCGGGGACGCGCTGGTGGAGGACGCCACCGCGGACTGCCGTCAGTTGTGGAACGTCGCCGGAGGAGCAATCTTCATGCAGCTCGCAAATCTGATGGGCTATCTGAAGGTGGGCGGCATCGTAGCGCTCGTGGGCGCGGCGGCGGCCCTGATCGTTTCGTACCGCACGCCGCGGTTGTACGAGGCATCGGCGATGGTGCGGATGACGGCGGTGAAGACCACCGACGGGCCGGTGTCGGATGAAGTGCTCCGGGATGTCGGCGGTTACCGTGCGGAGGCTGCTGCCCTTCTGTTCCTGGGCCGGGACAATCTCCGGAGACTGGTCCGCGAGTTTGATCTGTACCCGGAAGAAATGAAGCTGGTGAGCCTGGAGGACGTCGTGGAGCAAAACCGCATTCATTTTTCGTTCCAGCCTCAACACGGCGTGGCGCGGATTGCGTTCGCTTATCCGGATCCTCAAAAAGCCCAGACGGTCGTGAATGCATTGGTGTCTCAGCTGGAACAGAAGACTGACGCCAGGAATCAGTTCCTCGCAAGTGACTGGCGGGAAAGCTTCGCACAGCCGATCCCGTTCCGCGAAAAGGTGGAAGTGCTCTCCGCACCCAACCTCGCGCCGCCGGCCGGACGGTGGCCGTGGCCGGCCGCCGGAGCCGCTGCGGGACTTCTCCTCGGCCTTTTGGGTGTTCTGATCCGCCGGCATGGGAAGGGCTCACTGCGAGCGTTGGCTTGTGGCGTCACTGCCGCCGCATGCGGTTTCGGGCTGTCGCTCCTGTTCCCCGAGCAGTATACGGTCCGAACGGCGATGCGGGTCGACGTGCCGGTCGATCCGGATCACTTGTCGGGCGCCGTAGTCGATCCGCCCGCCAGCGAGTGGATGAAGAGACTGCGGAACGAAATCCTAGACGACGGTAACTTTCGGCGAAAATTATGGGGACTCCTCGGTGAAGACGAAGCACGGGCGGCTCTTTTCAATAATCGCGACCAAGCGTTCCACATCCGGATGAGAGATGATCGCTCGTTTGAGATCACCGTCAGTCATCCCGATCCGGTGAAGGCGCTGGCAGTGGTCCGGGACCTGATTAGCCAGTTTACCCTCCATGCCCGCGGATCGCGGGATGGACACCTTAACCTGTTGGAGCAGCCCATCCTCCCCACCGCTCCGAGCACGCATTACCGCCTGCAATTCTCGATCGTGGGAGCGCTCCTCGGTATCCTTTTCGCCATTCTCCGCTGGAGCGGGCCGGATCACCGCGATTCGAACGGTGTGAGCCTCGCAGGTTTCGCATCCGGCTCCAGCAGCCAGGCCGAACGGCCGGCGTAATACTCACGCAGTTTCGTGTTCTCGTCTCCGCGATCGAGCGCCATCACCACCGGTGAACCGTCGATATCGGCGGCGTTGTGGATCCACTCGCGGAAGCGATGTTCGGGGCTGTAGCGGACGAACACGAGTTTCTTGCCGGGAATCTCCTTGAGACGTTGATCGATCGCCAGCCGGCCCTCAGGATCGCCGAAATTCACGTAGTCCCAGCTTTCGTAAGGGCGCATGGCCAGGAAGACCCGATTGTTCCCCATGGCATGCAGGCCGTAGAAAAAAAGGAAATGCGCGCCTGCGAGATAGAGCACCGTTCGCGGCAATCGCTGCAGTCCGAGGAGCGCGGTGAGCAGAATCAGACATGCTGTCGAGGCGATGTATTGCGGGAAGAAATAGGGATAGACGGTGGTGCCCAGGGTGAAGAGGAGAACCGTGCCTGCCAGCCACTGGAAGCGACGTTCGCGCAGTCGCAGCGCGAAGAACGGCAGCGCGAGGTAGAGCGGAGCCAGCAGGAAGAACCGGAAGAAGCGCAGCCGCGAGGCCCAGCGTTCCAGGAACGGACCGGCGGCATCGTGAGTGGCGGCTTGTCCTTCGTACGTAAGCCGCTGCTGCGTGGTCAACTCGCGATGCGGAACCGGGGCGGGTTGGAATGTGAATGTGGTCGGAACGCCATAGTCATAACGGCTTTCGGCGTACGGGATGGTGGTCCAACTGCCGGTCACGGCGTGCGCGTGAAGGAGCAGCAGCGCGGCCGCCGGAAAGACCGCCAGCGCGGTAACCGGCACGACCTTAATGATCCGGCGCCAATCGGGCAACAGAAAAGCCGCGACGGCGATCCAAAGGAGAATCGATTCAAAGGGACGGGTGAGCAGGTGCACCCCGAGGCCCGCCCCGAGCAGCGCCGCATGGCGGCGGCTGGGGTTCTCGCGCAGTCGCGGAAGCGATCCGAATACCAGACAGCCCGCCGCCGCCGACACCGCGCCGCCCCAATAAATGTTCATCCACTCGTTGAGCGGTCCGAACGTGCAAACCGCCAATAGTCCGCCAACCAGCGCCCAGACAGGCGCGATCCATCCGCGGAGCATCCAGTATGCGAGCGCGCAGAAGGCGCCCACCCCGATTGCCACTCCAGCCCATGGATGTCCAAACAGATCCCACCCGAGTGCGAGCACCAGACCGATTCCGGGGGAATAGATGGAGCTGTAGGTCGGCTGCTGCAGGACAAACACGGTTTCGAAGAAATGATGCATCGGATGGGGTGGATTGGTGAGCCGGAAGTGGCGGAGTGTGTCGGCCAGGAGGATATACGAAAAGTCGTCCTGTCCGCCGGGGCTGGGGATCGGAAAATGCGGCAGGAGCGCGAGCCGGAGCACGATGGGGAGGGTGACGAGCAATAGCATGCACCAACCGGTGCGCTCCGCAAGGCGGCGAGCCGGCGGTTCGATGGCGGCGCGAAAGAGGACGAACGCCACAAGCAGTGCGACCAACGCGAATTCGACAAAATCGCTCGCGCCGAACCCCAGAGGATTGTGCAGGGGCAGGAACGAGCGGAAGAAGTCGAAGAGGAACATGTCAGCGCCGGGCGATCTTCCAGCGAGCGAACGCTGTGCCGGCAAGGCCGAAAATCAGACAGGCAGCAAGGTTGAGGGCCATCGTCTTGGCAAACCAGAAGTGGATCGTGTGGCCTAGGAAGGGCCGGCTGCCCATTCTGAGTACAGCAAGCAGGTACAGACCGCAAAAACCCAGTTGTCCGGCACAGGCGGCCTTCAGGACAGCCGGCATCGACCGTGTCCGCGCGCCCAGGCCGCCTATCAATAGGAGGCCCGCCGCCCAGAACAGCATGATTCCTACCTCCGTTGGGAATGCAAAGAACGGAAGCAGCACGGTCCATAAGGACAGTGCCGCTCCGCAAAGAATCCATGGCTCGGTACGAGTCAGCCGCTGGCGGACGGCGCCGCCAAGCACGTCCAAGACAATCGCGGGCGTCAGGCGGCGCGTTGCGAGAATGCCGGCGAATTCCTCGCCATATTCCGCTCGCCACGAGCGCGGGTACATGTTCAACAAGAGCTTCCGGAAGTTCATGCGGTTCGCAGCCTCCGTAATCCGAAACTGGCCAATTGGCGCATCTTTTCGAGCTGTGCGCGCAAATGCTCGAGCCCGTGCGGCGTGACGCGATACGGCCGTTGGCGGCCGGTCTCGCCGGCCGGCTCGATCCAACCTTCCTCCACAAGCCGCGTGATTGCCGTATACAGCGTGCCGGGGCCGAGCTCCACACCGGCGAACGCGGCGATCTCCTGCATCATGGCATACCCATGCTTCGGTCCGCCCGCCAGGCTGGAGAGAATCAGAAGTTCGGGATCGGTGGCCGGACCGGCAGTTGTCTTGCGCGCCATACTACGAATTATGATACATCATAATTCGTAGGTGAGAAGACCGGCGTCCGCTCCGGAACGAGCGAGCGAGATGCTAGCATGAAGCCGTTGAAACATGGAATCTTCCCGCTCGACTCCAAAAGGCTACGAGAGTCTTCTCCATGATCTAAAGCAGCGGATTCGGATGGCCCAGGTTCAGGCTGTGCTCACGGTCAATCGTGAGCTGATCCGCCTTTATTGGACGATTGGCCGCGAGATCCTGGAGCGCCAGGAACGCGACGGATGGGGTGCCAAGGTCATCGAGCGGCTGGCTACGGACCTGCGGAGAGAATTCCCGGAAATGAAAGGGTTCTCCCGAACCAACCTGCTCTACATGCGGGCGTTTGCGGAAGCCTGGCCGGACGAGGAATTTGTCCAACAGGTTGTTGGACAAATTCCCTGGGGCCATAACATCCGTATTCTTGACGTGGTAAAGGATCCCCAAGAACGGGCGTGGTACGCGCGAGCGGCTATACAGCATGGTTGGAGCCGAAATGTTCTCGTGATCCAGATGGAAGCGAATCTTTACAGCCGGCAAGGTCGGTCGCAGACGAACTTTCCGCGGGCTCTGCCGCCAACACAATCGGATCTCGCACAGCAACTTTTTAAGGATCCATATCATTTCGACTTCCTGACGCTTTCGAGAGACGCGCAGGAAAAAGAACTCGAGGCTGGCCTGCTGGAGCACATCCGGAAGTTCCTACTGGAACTCGGCATTGGATTCGCATTTGTCGGCAGTCAGTACCCCCTCGAGGTGGGGGGCGAAGATTTCAAGATCGATCTCCTGTTCTACCACCTCAAACTTCGATGTTTCATTGTCATCGAGTTGAAGACTGGTCCTTTTAAACCGGAGTATGCCGGCAAGATGAACTTCTACCTCTCGGCAGTCGACGATCTCCTACGCCATCCGGACGATGAGGCGAGCATCGGTCTCATCCTATGCAAATCGAAAAACGCCATCGTCGCCGAATACACATTGCGTGACACCAAGAAACCGATCGGCATCTCGGGTTTCCGCGTAATGGAAAGACTTCCGTCTGATTTGAAGGGGAGCCTTCCTACCATCGAAGAGCTTGAGCAGGGACTGACAACTCCCAGACAATGACACGCCGCCGGTCCTGCTGTCCGCTCACTTCGCTGTAAGGAACCTACTTCCCCCAGCAGGCCCGCCATTTCGCATATAATCATAGGGAAACAGTGATCTGGGCCACATTCCCCTTCCGAAGGATTCCTTACCGATGTCAACGTTAGAAGTGTCTCCGGCGGATCAGCTGCCGGATCAATCAAGCCACCCCGTAATCAACGATTTCAGCATCCAGGTCGCAACAGTGAACGGGTCGGGCAGCCAGACTGCCAACTCCGTCCTGATGCGGTCCCTATTTCAGATGGGCATCCCCGTCTCCGGCAAGAACATGTTCCCCTCGAACATCGCCGGACTGCCCACATGGTTCACGATTCGAGCCAGCAAGAAAGGGTATATCGGCCGCCGCAAGGAAATCGACATCCTGGTGGCGATGAACCCGGAAACCGCGCGCGAGGACGTTCTCAAGCTGGATAGCGGCGCTGCCGTCATCTACGACGAGCCGCTGAAGCTCAACGAACTCCGCGGCGACGTCCACTTCTTCCCCGTCCCCTTCGACAAGCTCGTCGCGCCGGTCTGTCCCGACGCCAAGCTGCGCAAACTTGTGCGCAACATGATATACGACGGCGTCGTGGCGCAGCTCCTGGCCATCGAGATGAGCGAAGTGCGCAACGCGCTGGTCAAGCAGTTCGGCAAGAAAAAGGCCAAGGCCGCCGACCTCAACTGGGGCGCCGCCCAAGCCGGCTACGATTTCGCGCAGAAGACCTTCACCCGCGGCATTCCCTACCGCGTGGAGCGCATGAATGCCACGGCCGGCAAGATCATCATCGACGGCAACGCGTCCTGCGCGCTCGGCTGCATGTTCGCCGGCGTAACCGTGGTCACCTGGTATCCCATCACTCCTTCGTCTTCGCTGGTGGAATCGCTGATCGGCTATATGCGCCGCTTCCGGCACGATCCCGAAACGGGTAAGGCAAGCTACGCCATCGTGCAGGCGGAAGACGAACTGGCTTCGATCGGTATGGCGCTCGGCGGCGGGTGGGCCGGCGCCCGCTCGATGACCGCAACGGCCGGTCCCGGTATCTCGCTGATGTCGGAATTCGTCGGGCTCGGCTACTATTCCGAAATTCCGGTGGTGATTTTCGACGTTGAACGCGTCGGCCCCTCCACCGGGTTGCCGACGCGCACGCAGCAGGGCGACCTGCTCTCGACCGCGCTTCTTTCCCACGGCGACACCAAGCACCCCATGTTCTTCCCCTGTTCCCCGGAAGAGTGCTTCACGATGTCGATCGAGGCGTTCGACTTCGCCGAGAAGTTCCAGACTCCGGTATTCGTCATGACCGATCTCGATCTGGGCATGAACAACTGGATGTCCGATCCGTTTCCGTATCCCGAAAAACCGATCGCCCGGGGCAAGGTGCTGACCGCGGAGGACCTCGATAAACTCGGCGGGTTCGCCCGCTATAAGGATGTGGACGGCGACGGCGTCGGCTATCGCACCCTGCCTGGCACCAATCATCCCGCCGCGTCCTATTTCACCCGCGGCAGCGGCCACAACGAAAAAGCCCAGTACACCGAGCGCGAAGACGATTACATCCACAATATGGATCGCCTGGCGCACAAGTTCGAGGTGATGCGCCAGTTTGTGCCGGAGCCGGTCCTGCACCAGCCGGAAAAGGCCAAAATCGGCTTCGTCGCCTTCGGCACTTCGGATTACGCGGTGCGGGAAAGCTGCGATCAGTTACGCGAGGAACACGGCATCGAGGCCAGTTATCTGCGGCTGAGAGCCTATCCTTTCACGCAGCACTTACTCGATTTCATCAAGCGGCACGATCGCGTCTATGTGGTGGACCAGAACCGCGACGGCCAGTTACTCGGGCTGATGCGGCTCGAGTTCGAGCCGGAGATTCTGGCCAAGCTGCGCAGCCTGCGCTACTACGGCGGGCTTCCGCTCGACGCGCGCACGGTCACCGACGAAATCATCCGCCAGGAGGGCAAGTAAATGAGCACCACCATGCAACCGCCGCCCAAGAAAGTCAATCACATTGGGCTGGAAGTCCTACAGTACAAGGGCGGAAAAACCACGCTCTGCGCCGGCTGCGGCCACAACTCCATCTCCGAGCGAATCGTTGAGTCTTTCTATGATATGGGGGTTAATCCCTATACGGTCGCGAAGTTCTCGGGGATCGGCTGCTCTTCGAAATCGCCCGCCTATTTCCTGGGGCTTTCCCACGGCTTCAACGGCGTTCACGGCCGGATGCCGGCCATTGCGACCGGCGCGATGCTGGCGAACCGCACCCTTCTGGGCCTCGGAGTCACCGGCGACGGCGACACCGCCTCCATTGGGATCGGCCAGTTCATGCACCTCGTCCGGCGCAACATCCCGATGATCTATGTCATCGAAAACAATGGCGTTTACGGGCTGACTAAAGGCCAGTTCTCGGCCACGGCCGATATCGGCTCGACCCTGAAGACCGGGTTGGCCAATGACCTGCCGCCGTTCGATTGCTGCGCCCTCGCCTTGAAGTGGGGCGCGACCTTTGTCGCCCGCTCCTTCAGCGGCGACAAAAAGCAGTTGCAGGCGATCCTCAAGACGGCAATTGCCCACAGGGGACTTTCGCTGATCGATGTGATTTCGCCCTGCGTAACTTTCAACGATCACGCCGGGTCTACCAAGAGCTACTCCTACATGAAGGAGCATGAAGAGGTCTTACAGGAACTCGATTTCGTGCCTTTCTTCGAGGATATCTCGGTGGAGATTCCGGAAGGCGAAGTGCGCGACGTCCAGATGCACGACGGGTCGCACCTGCGGATCCGCAAACTCGGCCGCGACTTCGATCCGGGAGACCGCTTCAAGGCGCTGCAAGCGCTGGAAGAATCGGAAGCCAAAGGTGAGGTACTCACGGGCGTACTGTATCTGAACACCAGTAAGCCGACTTTCCTCGATCAATTGAATCTGGCGGACGACGCACTGGCCACTTTGCCGCAATCGCGGACCCGTCCCTCGAAGGAAGTACTGGATACGGTGATGGAAGAGTTACGTTAACTAATACTGACTCCCCCTATCCCCGAATACCCTCAAAATAGCCGTAACGGGGAAATAGTTTTTTCGTTGATTTGCCCCGGGGTAGATGCTACTATCGTCACCGGTCTGTCATCCTCCGAGACAGATTGTAGTAGACCTTTATGCTCCACGCCCTCCCGGCGTGGGGCTTTTTTCTTTTGCAGGACACGCAGGTAGACTCCAGGGGAGACGCCGATAGACGCCTCCCCATTTGCTAATACCCGCCTTTCCGGGCCGTCCCATAATCGGATGAGCCTGATACCATGAAAGCCGTGATGGCTGCCCCTAAGGAGCCGGCCCCCATGCCGGATGCGGAGCTGGAACGAATTTTCCGGGAGCACCACTCCCTGGTGTTCCGCGCCGCGTATCGCGTCACCGGGAATGCCGATGACGCGGAAGATGTTCTGCAGACAGTATTTCTGCGCATGATCAAGCGCGGGCCGGAGGCCGAACGGGTGGAGAATATGGCCAGCTTCCTGCATCGGGCGGCGGTCAATGCCGCGCTCGACCTGGTCCGCCAGCGGCAGAACGTCCGCAATATCCCGCTGGATGAACTGGAGCCGGTCCTGTCGGAACCGGCGCACCGGAGTCCGGACCGCATCCAGCATTCCGGTGAGATCCGCGAGTGGCTGCGGGGCGCGCTGGCAAGGCTCAATCCAAGGATTGCCGAGATGTTCATGCTGCGGTTTTTTGAAGGTAAGGATAACCCCGAGATTGCCCGTCTGCTACAGACAACCCCGGGAACGGTGGCGGTGACGTTGTCGCGCACCCGCGATCGTTTGGAAAAGGAATTCAAAGCATACCTGGGAGGTGTGGCATGAGCCCGGAATTCAAGAGCATGGATCCGATGCTGGAGCAGGCCCTGGCCGAAATCCGCGATGAGGCGATGGACCCCGCGGTGATCGAGGCGGCGGCTGACCGCGTCTGGGCGAAACTGCACAGCGGTTCGAACGTGATTCGCAGTTGTGCCGATTTTCAGGCGCTGATTCCCGAACTGCGCGCCGGACGGCTCTCCGAAGCGCGCGCCCTGCTGCTCAAAGATCACCTGCACCAGTGCGTGGCCTGCCGCCACATCTATGAGGGCAAAGTAGTCTCGATGCCCGCGCTTCCGGTGGTGCGGCGGACCAATCATGCCGCGCGATGGGCGTTGGCGGCGACGGTCCTGCTGGCGGCCGGGGTAACGGTATGGTGGGCTTACGACCGCTTCGGCGCCCCGACGGGCCAGGCGATCGTAGCGAGCCTGGATGGCACCCTTTATAGCGTGGGCGCCAACGGCATCCAGCAACTGCACAAAGGCGACGCTCTGCCGGACGGCGTGGAGCTGCGCACGGCCAAAGATTCCGATGCGATGTTGCAGCTCGCCGACGGCTCGCAGGTGGAAATGCGCGAGCGCTCCAGCCTCTACACCACGCGTGCCGCTCTCGATGTGACCATCCGCCTGGGACGCGGAAGCGTTCTGGTGCAGGCGACGCATCGCACCAAGGGCCACCTGTATGTGGACACCTCGGATTGCCGGGTGGCGGTGACCGGGACCAAGTTTGCCGTCACTGCGGGCGACAAGGGGTCGCGGGTTTCGGTGGTGGAAGGCGAAGTCCACGTCACGCAGGAAAACCAGGTTAAGATCCTCCACGCCGGCGACTCGGCCGAAACCAGTGCTTCGGTGGAACCCGAGCCGGTCAGCGACGACATTGCGTGGAGCCGCAATCGCGAGACTCTGGTCAAACAACTGGGGACGACGCTGAAAAAACTGGGAGACCTGCGGTATTCGAGCAAACTGCTGGCCCGGATGCCGTCCAATACGCGGCTCTTCGTCAGTATTCCGAACGTGGCCGGTTATCTCGCCGACGCGCAGTCGGTGCTGAACAAGAAGCTGGCCGGCAGCCCGGAGACCAGCTCTCTGTGGACCGAACATATGGGGGCGGCCCTCGACCTGATCCGCGCCGGGAGCGAATATCTGGGCGACGAGATCGATATCGTCGAGGAGAACGGTCCGGTCGTAGTGGCCGAGGAAAAGCGGCCCGGGTTCGCGGAGTTTCTGCATCAGAAGGGTCTGCCGCTGGCGGTGGTCACTCGCGGCGGGCTGATTCTTTTCGGACCGGAGCGCGCGGCGGTGGAGACGGCGGCCGGAAAACTCGATTCCGGATTTGCTTCCACGCCGTTCTATGGCCGCGTCGCCGAGTCGTTCAAACAAGGCGCCGGACTGATGTTGTGGGTGGACCTGGGGAGCATGCAGACACCGATTCCCGGCGCGCGCTACTTCAGCGCCCAGCAGAAGCTGACGAACGGGCACATGGTCGCCAGCGCCGTGCTGGGGTTTGACGGCCCGCGCACGGGACTGGCTGCCCAACTTGCCGCTCCCTCTCCAATGGGGTCGCTCGATTACGTCTCGCCCGAAGCTCTGGCCGTGCTCGGATTCGTCGTCAAGGATCCGGGAGCCATCGTGGATGCGGCGATGTCCGTTACCCAGGGCTCGATGGCCGCCGCCCAGCAGACATTGGCGGAAGAGCGCCAGGACAAGGGGTTCGATCTGCGGCAGGAATTCGCGGCCAGCCTGGGTGGGGAATTCACGATCGCGATGGACGGAGCGCTGATGCCGGTTCCTTCCTGGAAACTGGTGAGCGAAGTCTACGACCAGGCCCGTTTCCAGGCGATCATCCAACGCTTCGTGGATCTGCACAACCAGCAGGTCGCCAAGGCGGGAAAACCACCGATCCGCACGGGTCAGGAGACGGTCGACGGCCGGACTTACTACTCGATCGCGGTCGCCGATTCCGGCCCGCTGATGGAAGCGCATTACACTTTCGACCGCGGATACCTGATCGCGGCCCCATCGGTCGCGCTGGTAGCCAAAGCCCTGCAACTGCAAGCCAGCGGCACCTCGATCAAGCACTCCGGCAAATTCCTGGAGTTGACGCCGCGCGACCGGTACCTGAACTTCTCGGCGGTGGTTTACCAGAACCTCGGGACCTCGCTCGCGCCGTTCGCGTCCCTGGCGGGCTCGCTCGCCGGCGGCCGCGGCGGCCATGGGCTTCCGCTGCAGGCGCTGAGCGACATCAAGCCGTCGCTTTACGCCGTCTACGGAGAAACCGACCGGATCACCATGACCGGAAACGGCGATGTGCTGGGCTCGACGCTGCAGAATCTCCTCAACGGCGACCTTCGCGGCCTCACGGGCGTCGGCCAAATGATGGGAACACCGGCGCGCCGGAATGCGTATTCTGAAAAATAATGGATCCGGTCATCGAGCTAGACGGCCTGGAGGTGCGCTTTGGCCAGCGCGTGATTCTCAAGAAGCTGAACGCGGCGCTCACCGGGCGGTCGATCGGGCTGCTCGGCCCGAATGGCGCGGGCAAGTCGACCCTGATCAATACGCTGCTCGGGTTCCATAAGCCCTCGTCCGGTACCGCTCGCATCCTGGGCCGGGATATCCGCACCAAGGCACGCGAGGTTCGCGGCCTGATCGGCTACATGCCGGAGAACGACTCGTACATCGCCTCCATGACCGGGGTCCACATGGTGCGGATGATGGCCGAACTCGCCGGCGTTCCGGCGGCACATGCCCTGGAGCGGGCCCACGAAGCCTTTTTCTATGTCGGACTGGGCGAAGTGCGCTACCGCAACATCGGCACGTATTCGCTCGGGATGAAGCAGGCGGCGAAACTGGCGCAGGCGATCGCTCACGGTCCCAAACTGCTGTTCCTGGACGAACCGACCAACGGACTCGATCCGCCCGCGCGCACCCGCATGATCCAGCTGATTCAGGAAATCCGCGACCGCGGCGATCTGAATCTGATGCTGTCCTCCCACCTGCTCCATGACGTGGAAGATTGCTGCGATCAGGTGCTGATCCTGAAGGACGGAAATGTCGCGGCCATGTGCAACCTGGAGGAGGAGCGGCGCGCCAACCGGCGATTCCTGGAACTCGAGACGCGCGGCGAAAACAACGGCGATTTCCTGGCCGCGGTGGAAAAACTGGGGTGCGAAACCGCTCCCGGTGCGCAGGGGCGAATCAAACTGATCATGCCGGATGGGCTGGATGTGCGCCGGCTCTACGAGGTCGCGGCCGGACAGAACGTGCAGATCCGGCGGTTGAACCGCAAGCGCGATTCGCTGGAAGACATCTTCCTCAAAGCCATGGAGAGTCCCGATGGCCGTTTATAAGAAGACCTATCAGCCCTATCAGGGCGAGATGACGGCCGGCTGGTCCCGGTTCTGGGTGATTCCCCGCTACGCGTTCGCCGAACTGCGGGGCAAACGATTCCTCTCCATCTTTTTCCTCACCAGCTTTCTTTATCCGCTGATCTGCGTATTGATCATCTACGTGCAGCACAACGTCAGCGCGCTGAACCTGCTCGGCGTGCAGGCGGGCCAGGCGGCTCGCGGGCTGATTCAAATCAACGTCACGTTTTTCATGAATTTGCTGGGCTGGCAAAGCGTCCTGGCGCTCTTTCTGGCGTCATTCATCGGTCCCGGCCTGATTTCGCCCGACCTGGCGAATAACGCGTTAGCGCTTTACCTGGCGCGGCCGTTCTCTCGCGTCGAATACGTCATCGGGAAGGCATCGGTGCTGGTGATTCTCATGTCGCTGATGACCTGGGTACCGGTGCTGATTTGCTTCGGACTCCAGGGTTACCTGGAGGGCTGGCAGTGGATGCACGATAACGTGCGGCTGGCCAATGCTTCGTTCATCGGCGCATGGATCTGGATTCTCACCCTGGCGCTGCTGGCGCTGGCGCTCTCGGCGTGGGTGAAGTGGAAGCCGGCGGCCGGCGGTCTGATGTTCGGTGTGTTCTTCGTGGCGTCGGCATTTGGCGCGGTGATCAACGCGGTGCAGCGCACGCGCTGGGGCAACCTTCTCAATATCAGCCACATTATCGGGGTGATCTGGGTGCAGCTGTTCGAAGGGGCGGACCGCACCACCAACGGCGCCGCCTTCTTCCGCGTGGTGTCGGGCGAAGCGTTGCCGCTATGGACGGCCTGGGCGGCCCTCGCTTTCCTCTGCCTGCTGTGCCTGTACATGCTGGCGCGGAAAATCCGCGGCGCGGAGGTGGTGCGATGAGCAACAACGCCATCACCTTCACCGATGTCTCGCGGTTCTATGGCGAGGTGCTGGGGATTAACAACGTGAATCTCTCGATTCCGCCCGGAATCACCAGCCTCGTAGGACCGAACGGATCCGGCAAAACCACCCTGATGAACCTGATGACCGGGCTGATCCGCCCGACGCAGGGGGAGATCAGCGTGCTCGGCATTCCCCCCGACCATCCGGAGAAGCTTTGCAAGCTGGTGGGATATTGCGCCCAGTTCGATTCTTGTCCGAAGGGGCTGACGGGGTATCAGTTCATTTACTGGTTCCTCCGCATGCACGGCTACCTGCCGGAGGAATGCGACCGGAGAACCGCCACCGCCCTGGAACGCGTCAGCATGACGGCGGCGGCGCAGCGTCCGGTGGGCGCGTACAGCAAGGGCATGCGCCAGCGCATCAAGCTCGCGCAAGCGATCGCTCACGATCCGCAGGTGCTGGTTCTCGATGAGCCGCTCAACGGTCTCGACCCGATGGCGCGGGCGGAGACCATCGCTTTGTTCCGCGAATGGGGCCAGAACGGCCGCCACGTGATCGTATCGAGCCACATTTTGCATGAAGTCGATCAGATTTCCGACCAGGTGATCCTGCTATCTCACGGGTATGTGGTCGCCGAGGGCGAAATCCAGGGCGTCCGCAGCGAAGTGAAAGAGCAGCCGATGCAAATCCTGGTGCGCTGCAGCGACCCGGCCGGGCTGGCGTCCCGCTTGTTCCAGCAGGACAACATTGTGGAGGCAAAAGTGAGCCGCGATCGCAAAGGCCTCCTCCTGCGTACTACCGACGCGGACAATTTTTATCTGCTGCTCAACCGCGTGGTTCTCGATGCCGGCCTGGAAATGGAATCGGTCGCGCCGGCCGATGACGACGTGAACTCGGTATACCAATACCTCATTGGCGGAGAAGGAGGCACATTCTAATGCAACTCTGGATACGCCAGATTTCGGCCGTCCTGCGGCTGGAAATGAAGAAGAATTTCCTTTCCAAGCGCGGCTGGTGGATTTACTGCCTGGCAATCGGGCCGGTTGCGATTACGGTGCTGCATTCCTTTGTGATGGGACGCAACCCGGGGCACTCGCTGAACAGCGGCCACCGGCTCGGCGACGACAGCATCATCTTCGCGGGGTTGTTTCAGTTTTTCTACCTGCGCGCCACCATCTTCTTTGGTTGCATGGGGATTTTTTCCAACCTGTTCCGCGGCGAGATCCTCGAGAAGACGCTCCACTACTATTACCTGACCCCGATGCGCCGGGAACTCCTGGTGATCGGGAAGTATCTCTCCGGTCTCACTGTCGCACTGGTGCTCTTCGTGGGCAGCACGGCGGCGGCGTTTCTGACCCTGCCGCGCCATTTCGGACCCGCGTGGAACGACTTTCTCTATCACGGCCCGGGGCTGAGCCAGCTTGGCGCCTACGTACTGGTGGCGGCGTTGGGAGCGATTGGGTATGGCGCCGTGTTTCTGATGTGCGGGCTGTTCTTCAAGAACCCGATGATCCCGGCGGCAGTGGTATTTGTTTGGGAGAACCTGAACCCGTTTCTGCCGGCGCTGCTCAAAAAAATCAGCGTGATCTTCTACCTGAAGAGCCTGGTGCCGGTGGAAGTGCCGATACCGCCGCCGTTCTCCGTCATCGTCATCGAGGCGGACCCGATTCCCGCCTGGATTACCGTGCCGGGAGTGATCGGGCTATCGCTCATCCTCCTGGCCTATACCGCCATATCCGCCCGCCAGGCGGAAATCAACTACGCCGAATAGGCCTCCGGCTCGTGCCGGAAACAGTCTTGCGGCCGAGTGGTACTGGCTTGGCCGCGCTTCGCGGAAGGAGCGGATTACCAATCCGCCGCGGGGTACCAGCCCAATGCCACATAGATTTGTCCCGGAGTGCGGAACCTTTGGAATCAAGGCATTTGCGCGGCTCACTGTGAGCTGCATTGGTGGAGCAGGCGGTTTCGCCTGCTCGAAACTCGGCCGCGCGGGTGGACGTAGAACGCGAGCGATGGCGCGTTGGCAGCCGAAACCGCCTGCCCCACTCAAGTGCACCGGTATGAACAGCTTGCGCGGAGCTCCCTGGAGAACTGCCGGGGGGCGTTGGCACACCGCGAGTCTGCGCCCACGTCGCACGCCTTCAAAAAACTATGGGGCATTGGGATACCATCCTGCCCCACAATTGGCTGCGTTCAGTCTTCGATTGGCGGCGGCGCGGGAGTCCTTGCCGGCGGCGGGTACATCAGACTCATGCCTTCCTCGATGGTGTAGCGGGGCTGCCAGCCGAGGGTGGTGTGCGCCGCGGTGCAGTCGCACGGCCAGACGGGGGTGATCGATTTGACACGGTATGGCGTCAGCGGAACCGGCCTCTTGAGGATCTTCCCGAGCAGCTCCACCCCGACCCCGGCGAGTTTCAGGAACCACGGAGGAACATACGAAGCCTTCACCCGGCGGCCCGACCGCTTGGCGTATTCCACATAATCGCGCTGGCTCAAACCGATCGGATCGACCAGTTGGAAGATCGATCCGTTCGGCAGATCGCGGGTCGCCGCCAGCATGAGCGCGTCCACCACGTTTTCGATATACACCAGCGGGACATAGTGCCGGCCCGACCCGACCACCAGCCATCGCCCCGCCAACCCAATCGTCCCCGAGGGCGGCACCTTCTCCAGCCCGGGGCCATAGATCTGCCCGGGACGAAGCACCACCGCGTTAATCCGCCCCTGTCCCACCGCCTCCAGCACCATCTTCTCGGCTTCGAGCTTGGTTTTCGTATATAGGCCGCGGCGATGCGGATACGGCTCGTAGGGCGAGGCCTCATGCACGGGCACACCCTCTTTATGCCCCGCATGATCGAGCACGCTCATCGAGCTGACATACACGAGGCGGTGCACACGGTGCCGTTCGCAGGCGTCGATCACGTTGCGCGTTCCCCAGATGGTGCCGCTCTCGAATTCGAAATTACCGCCCTTCATCGCCGCGCCGACGTGGAACACCGTCTCGATGCCCTGCACTGCGCGGTCAACGACATCGGGATTGCCCAAGTCGCCGTAGACGTACTGCAGGTCGTCCGCCACCGGACCGGGACCCGGCCGCCGCACCAGCAGCCGCAGCGGTTCGCCCACCTGCTCGCGCAGGCGCTTCACCAAGGCCCGTCCCAGGAATCCGTTGGCGCCGGTCACCAGAATGCGCGGCTGGAGGTGCGGATTCGGCTCGGCCAGATACGAGCCCTTGTCTTCGTCGGCGCGCCGCGAGACATCCTCGAGCATCGCGATCACCCGCCGCCCTTCTTCCGGCGACACCGGCGGCGGCATGCCCTTATGCAGAGCTTCGTGGAACTTCACCACCGATACGTGAATTCCCGGCGACGGCTTCAGTTTCCCGGTGGCGAACCGCACCGTATTGACGGTCACCTTGCGGATCATATGGAGTGCGCCGAAGCCCGCCCCGAGGATCCGCTGCACCGGCTTGGGCGCGGGATACGTCTTGCGCAGACTGATGACCTGGAGGTAGCAGTCCACATGCATCACGCCCTTCGTGCCGTGGATGATCAGCTCGTTCTGAATCGGGCGTACATTCCAGGAAATGTACATGTGGCAGGTTCCCTGATCGGTCTCCACCAGGCTTTGCCACTCGTCGAACACCAGGTTCGGATCGCCCGATCCACTGGCGTAATAGCGAGTGTCTGCGTGGCGAATCGGGCCGAGAAAGGCTTCCAACAGATACAAGCCGTGTACGCCGAGATCCTGAAAGGGGTAAGAACCCTTGCGAAAATGCGGAGGGATCGACGGCCCGCCCGAGTAGGCCTGGTAATCCGAACTGCGGAGAAAATCGACGCTGCGTACCTCCCCAATCGCTCCCGCGCGGATCATTTCCAGCGCCTGCAGGACAATCGGGTCCATGCGGGCCGAATGATTCACCGATAGCACCAGCCCCTTTTCGCGCGCGCTTGCGATCATCCGGTCGCAATCGGCGACCGTTTCCGCCATCGGCTTCTCGACGAAGACATGGCAGCCCATTTCGAGCGCCTGCAGGGCGAGCGGTGCATGCGATCCCGGCGGAGTCAGGATGTGGATGACATCCGGCTGCGCTTCGCGCATCGCCTGGAGCGAAGGATAAACCTTTCGGATGTCGAATTCCTCAGCGACTGCGGCGGCGCGCTGCTGGTCGAGGTCGGCGATTCCCACGATTTCGACGAAGGGCAGGCTCCGCAGTGCCCGGGCATGATACGTACTGACGTATCCCGCGCCTACCAGTCCGACTCGTACAAGCTGTTTCGGTTCTAAGATTTCGGCCATTTACAGAGAACGGCCTATTGTAGCGGGCGGTGCACCTGACGGCCAAATTCGGCTGCGGAAAACCGCACTTTTTGGTCCTGTCTTTGCTAAGGTGAAATGATTATGAGCGAAGAATTGGCCGAAGTTGATTTTCAACGGTTCTGGCGAAGGCTGCAACAACTTGGGCTCAATGCTTACGAATCGCGATCTTACCTGGTTCTCTTAGGCCATCACAAGTTCAAGGCATTGGAACTGGCGGCGCGGGCTCACGTGCCGCGGCAGAAAATCTACGAGGTCCTGGATAGTCTCGTGGAAAAGGGATTCGCGCAAGTCGTACAGGAGAAGACCAAGTTATTTTCGGCGGTGGAACCGAGCCTGGCGATTCCGGGCTATTTGGGCCGGAGAAGGCAGGTTCTCGAACAGGAGTTGACGGACAACTCCCGCGCGGGCACTGCGTTGATCGACGACCTCAAGAGTCTGTATTCCGAAGGCCAGGGCGGCCGCGGTACGCTCGATTTCCTGCGCATCGTCTCGGAGCCGTCGCAGACCGCGGCGGAATACCGCCGGATGCTCTCCGAGGTAAAGAACGAGTACCTCGAATTCTCGCGTCCGCCGTACGCCGTTGATCCGCTGGACGAGAAATTCGTCAAACAGGCCGGTTCCAACGGAGTCGCCTGCCGCCTGCTGCTGGAAGCCGGCACGCTCGACGAAGAACATCGCCAGCGATTGGAAGAGTACGTCGCCGCCGGAGTCGAAGTCCGGCTTGCCGATTCCCTGCCGATGAAGATGGCGCTCTTCGATGGGCAGCACGGGATGGTGGCTCTGCTCGATCCGGTGATCACGCGGCCCACCTGGACGGCCGTCGTCTTCCACCATGAAGGGATGGGCGATGCCATGAAAGGTCTCTTCGAGGAGCACTGGCGCCGCGGCCGCCGCCTGCAATAGCCCTTTCCGCCGCTTACCGGGGCGTGGGCCGTCTTACCATCTGCACGACCTCCCGGATGGCGCTGACCACCACGTCCGGCTGATCGATTTCCACCGCGTGAAAGCTCCGCGTCGCATACAGATGAATGCTGTTGTGCGACAGCGCCAGTAGTTCGTCCTGTAGCTCGCGATATCCCTTCGCCTGGTTGCCCGTGCTCACTACCGCCAGGGGGAGGTTGCCCAGGGGAAATGACCCTGCCTTCAACTGCGACAGACACTCTTCGGCATCCTCCCACGACGGCAGCTTGGGATGAAGCGAAGCGGCCCAGCGATGAAGCTCCTGCGCGCCCTTCGGCAGATGGTTGAATTGCGAGGCGTCCTCGGTCGAAATCTCGATCGGAGTCCGCTCTACCACGACCGGGGACCCCGCCGCGGGTTTCTCGCGCATCGGACTGAAGGCGTGATCCACGATCACCATCCCGGAAACGTCGGCCGGATAGGTGGCAGCATAAAGCCGGGCGATGCAGCCTCCGATCGACAGTCCCACCAGAATCATCGGAGTGGATGAACCCGCCGCGCGCACCATCCGGTGGATTTCATCCACCCGCTGCCGGGAGGCAAAAGCCGGGCCGGGATCGCTCCAGGCAGTCCCCGAGGGGTCGTATGTGCAGATGGAAGTGAATTTCGCGACGTCGATCTGGACCAGAGCCCAGTCCACCGAGAAGCCGGCGCCCACCACCATGACCGGCGGACTGCCCGAGCCGCTACAGTTCACATGCACTCGGTAACCTCCGGCATCCACCAGCCTGCCGGGCGGAAGGGGCGTTTGCGCGGCCAGCGGTATCGCGAGAGCCGCGAGAAGCACCCATGCCCTCATACCGCCCGAGCCGAGCGCGGGCGCGCCTCGAGAAACTCCTCGAACCGCGTGAGCGCGCTGGAAAAACGCTCGCCCGAGGCGGCGAATCCCAGCCGGAAATGCGACGGCTGGCCGAAACAGTCGCCGGGCGCCATCAGCACGCCGCGAGAGGCAAGCGCGCGGCAGAACTCGCGCGTCTCCGCGCCGCTCGCCAGCCGCGGGAAGGCCGTCATTCCTCCCGCCGGGCGAACCCATTGCAACTGGTCGGCGTGGCGAGAGAATACCTCGTCGAGAATTGTGAGGTTCTGCCGGGCCACCTTTCGCGCGCGGCCATAAATCTCGTCGCTGTGTTCCAGCGCCAGCACGGCGAGCCGCTCCCCGAAGACATTCGCGGTGATGGTGAAATAGTTCCGCGCGTTGAGATACCGTTCCCGGCGGGCGGCGTCGTGATCCACCATCCAGCCGATCCGCAAACCGCTCAGGCACAGCGCTTTGGAGAAGTCGCTGATCACCACGGCGTTCGGCAGGCGGGCGGCGGTGCGAGCCTCGACGCTGTGATAGATCGGATGGTAAACCTGGTCGCAAACCAGCGGGACGCCGCGCTCCGCGCAGAAATCGTGAAGGCTTTCCATCTCGTGATCGCTCACGACGCCGCCGCTGGGATTGTGCGGCGAGTTCACCAGCAGCAGCCGCGTATCGCGATCGACGAGGCGGCGGATTTCGTCCGGGTCGATGCGGAATTGATTCTCCGCGCGCAACTGGTAATACCGGACGCCGATGCCGAAAGCCTCCGCCAGAGCGGCATTCGCCGGAAATCCGGGGTTCGGCAGCACCACGTTGGCGCCCTGTTCGGCGGCGAGAAAGAACAGGATCAGCAGGGCTTCGGACGCTCCGGTGACCACCTGTATCGCCTCGGGCTCAACGCCTTCGAGTTTGGCGAGCGCGGCCCGTAATTCGGCCGTACCGGTGGCGCTGGTGTAGGAAACGGGCGTATCGAGCAGGCTCTCGACAGCGCCGGAGCCCGCGAGCCCGGTCAGGTCGCGCAGGCTCCAGACCGGTCCGGTGCTCGAAGCGAGGTCGAATTCAATGGTCGAATCGGGGGCGTGTTTCTGCTCGATCCAGCGATCGAGTAGGAAGGGCGGCAATTCCATACCGATGCTCCTATGCTTCGAGGATATCGCAGCCGCGCAAGTCGGAAATTATTTAGCGAAATCGCTAAATATCGCTTGCGGAATATTTAGCCGTATGGCTTAATAAAGAACATGCAACGCCGCGAGGCGAAGCCGCGCATCGACGCCTACGAGCAGGTCTTCGGGGCGCTGGCGCACGCCGCCCGGCGGCGGGTGCTGATGACCATCTATTTCAACGGCGGATCAATGACGGCCGGCGAGATTGCGGCCATTTTCGAGCATGCCTGGCAGACCACCACACGCCATTTGCGGGTGCTGGAAGCCGCCGGCCTGCTGACGCACGAAAAGCAGGGCCGCACCTGGATTTACCGCTTGCAGCGGAAACGGCTCGAGCTGGTCCGCGACTGGCTGGCGCACTTTTCGGAGACACCGAAGCACTAAGGAGAGGACACAAATGGACATTCCACAATTCTTCCGGATGAACATCGAAGTCGGGAATCTGGACTCGGCAATTTCGTTTTACTCGAAGCTTCTTGGCGTCGAGGGCAGGAAACAGGCGGGAGCGCGCTGCTACTTCGGCTGCGGTCCGGTGACCCTGCAGGTGGTCGACGTCTCCGCCGCCCACGAACCGCATCCCGCCGCAAAGGCGCTCTACTTCACGGTGGCCGATCTGGAAGCCGCCTTCGAGCGCGCGCGGGAATTGAACTGCCTCTCGCGCGAAAGCGTCCACGACGCTCCCGGCGGCGGCATAGTGGTACGCCCCTGGGGCGAGCGCTCCTTCTACGTCGAGGACCCCTGGAAGAACCCGCTCTGCTTCGTCGAAGAAGGTACCGTCTACCCCGGCTGAGCGGGTGGCGCACGTACTCGTGCCCGTACAGGTATGTGCGCCACATCGAACGCACCGGATTTTGTGCCCTTCCGCCCTTGCCCTTCCCGCGTTCGTACAATGGGGTATGCCCTTCGTTACGGTTCCCGAAGCCGTTGAGGAGATCCGCGCCGGTCGCATGATCGTGGTGGTGGACGACGAGGACCGCGAAAACGAAGGCGACCTGACCGTCGCCGCCGAAAAGGTCACTCCGGAGATCATCAATTTCATGGCGACCCACGGCCGCGGCCTCATCTGCCTGGCCCTCACGCCCGAACGCTGCGATTACCTCCGCCTCCCGCTGATGAGCCCGTTCAATACCTCGATGTTCGGAACGGCCTTTACCGAAGCGATCGACGCGCGCGAGGGAGTGACCACCGGGATTTCGGCCGCCGACCGGACTCGCACCATCCTCACGGCCATCGACCCCGCCTGCCGGCCCACTGATCTCGCCCGTCCGGGCCATGTTTTTCCGCTCCGCGCCCGGGAAGGCGGGGTGCTTGTCCGCGCCGGACAGACCGAGGCTTCCGTCGACCTTGCCCGCATGGCGGGGCTCGCGCCCGCCGGGGTGATCTGCGAAATCATGAATGAAGACGGCACCATGGCGCGGGTCCCCCAGCTGTTGGAATTCTGTACCCGCCATGGCCTGAAGATGATTTCGGTGGCCGAGATCATCCGCCATCGCATGAAACACGAGAAGTTCATCCGGCGGGTGGCCGAAGGCACCCTCCAGACGGAATCAGGCGAGTTTCGGACGATCACCTATACCAGCGATCTCAATCCCGAGCACCATATGGTGCTTGTCCGGGGCGATGTCTCGGGGGCCGAACGGGTGCTGGTGCGTATGCACGCCCGCTGCCTGTATGGCGACGTCTTCGGGTCCACCGGCTGCGATTGCCACCGCCTAGTCCGCGATTCCCTCCGCCTCATCGCGCGCGAAGGCCGCGGTGTGCTGGTGTACCTGCACGGTACCGGTTCGGGGGTCCGGCCCGATCACGGCCGCGATTTCATGCATTACAAGGATGCCGACGGCCAGCGCCAACTCCAGCACGAACACGGCCTCGGCGCCCAGATTCTGTCCGATTTGGGGCTCCACACCATCCGGCTGCTGACCAATCATCCCCGTAAAATCGTGGCATTAGAGGGGTTTGGCATCGAAGTTGTGGAGCAGGTCCCCATTCCTCCCGGTGTGATTGCTAATTGTGAATCAGTGAGCACGTCCTAAAAGGTATGAAAGCACGAATCCTTACCACCGCGACCCTGTTTACGGCGTTTGCCGGCGTCGTCACCGCCCGGGCCGCCGACTCGCAATTGCTCAGCCTCGTGATGCCCGACGCCAAGGTACTGGCGGGGGTCAACGTGGACCAGGCGAAGGCGACGCCCTTCGGCCTGTACGTGCTGACTCAGATACAGTCGACGAACAACACCGGACTCCAGGAGTTGATCGCCCTGACCGGGTTCGATCCCACTCGGGACGTCCACGAACTGCTGGCGGCGAGCAGTGCCACGGCAGGCTCCAAATCGGCGACCGGACTGGTGCTCGCGCGCGGCAACTTCTCCGTCGACACCATCACCAACCTCGCCAAGAGCAAAGGCGCGGTCATCGAGACCGTCAATGGCGTCAATGTCCTGGAAGATCCCAAGCAGATGGCGGGAATCGCCTTTCTTGGACCAACCCTGCTGATCGCCGGTGACGTGGCGGGAGTGAAGGCGGCGATCGTCCGCCCCTCCACGGGCCAGGCTCTGCCCACGTCCGTGGTCGGACTGGCGAATCAGTGGAGCGCCAGCCAGGATGCCTGGATCGTCTCCACCGGCGCGCCCTCCTCCCTGTTCCCGATTCCTCAGCAGACCTCCGGTTCCAACAATCCGGGCGCGGCGATGCTCACGGGAATCTTTCAGCAGATCCAGCAGGTTGCCGCCGGCGTGAAGTTCGGCGATAACGTGGTCGGAACCGCCTCGATTACGTCGGATACCGCGGCGAACGCTACCCAACTGGCCAACACCCTGCAGTTCCTGTTGAATATGGCGCAAATGCAGGGGCAGAACAACGCCCAACTGGCCAACCTCGCCAAGGCCGTCGCAATCAGCGCCCAGGGTACCAACATCAAAGTGACCGTCACGCTGCCTCAGGCGCAGTTCCAGCAACTGATCCAGCAGGAAGCGAAACTGGCAGTCATCGCAAAGTAGCGCGGCTCCGGCCCTGCGGTCGTACCGCCCCGATACACTGGCGTCTGGCTTCCGCGCGCCGTGATAATACATACATGAGTTTCCAATGGCTCCAGATGCGCATCAGCGAAGAGAAGGACCGACGCCAGCGGGAAGCGCTGATTCTGGAGCGGCTGCCGCAAGTACTGGAGGAAGTTCACCGCGCGCTGGCGGCTTGCGTGGAAGCCTACGGTGGCGCTTTTGGCGCCGAGGCCATCGAGCTGGCCTGTCAGGCGCACAAAATCCGGGTGACGATCCGGGAACAGTGCGATGCCGTCTGGGAAAAGACGGCCAAGGTGGAAGTCACCATGGTGCCCGCTCTTCCCGGGCTTCATATCGACCGCAATGGGGATGTGCTGGATATCCAGGTGGGGTTGCTGCCGGGCGAGCGGGTATCTTTCAAAGACGGCGAGGAGTTTCTCACCATGGAAGAACTCACCCGCCGGATACTCGACCGGTCGCTGTTCCCCAAGCTCGGGGATTAGGCGTTACTCCACGGTGAAGTCGAGGGCGGATGTGTTCACCGTGCCGCTCTCGACATTGTTCATCGCGACTTTCAGCCGGTACGTGCCTGGCCTGAGGAAAATGTTCTTCGCCAGCGCGGTCTGATTGCTCGCAGCCTGCTCGAAGTTGCTGACGATGCGATTGGATGGCGTCACCACCTCGCCGAGGATGTGCCAGGTCCCAGAGCCCTCAATCGGTATCAAAACCGTCACCGTCCGCGAAGTCGAATCGACACTCTGCACCCGGGCATTGTGCCCGATCGACGATTCGAGTTGCGCGGGAGTAAGACTGGCGGCGGCGAATGCCCCGAGCCCCTCCACGATGATCCGGCCTTGCGAATCGACGGCCCCGGTCGTATGGATTTCCCGGTTGGCCGAACCTATGTTCTGCTCGGCCTGCGCCTGCTGGATCTTGTTGTTGCTCAGGCTCGATTCCAGCAGGGCCTGATTCTGCTGCTCTTGCCTGAGGCGATCGTTGTTCTGGCCGATTTCCGCGTTGACCGCCGAAAGGGCCATCCGATTGGCTTCCAGGTTCTCCGGCAGCCGCCCCTGATTGGCGGCAACGAATTCGCTCAGTTCCGATTGCGCCTTCTCCATTTGCGCCCGGTCTGCCTGGAATTGGGCGCCTTTGACGCTCTTTGCGACATCACGGGAATATACGTCCTTGGCAAGCTCTACCTGCTGCACGAGGCCGTTGTAGCGGCTCGCTACCATCGCGCTGGAATTGATCTTCTCCTGCGCGTCGCGGAGAAGCTGTTGCAGTTGCTCGCTCTTGCGGTTCAGGTTCTGCACATTCTGACGGGAGGCGTTCAAACGGGCGCGGATGTCGATCTCCTGCTGTCGTAATTGCATGATCGCCTGGGCGGGTGGACCACTCATCACCGTCTGCGCGGAATCCTGCAGGGAGCGAAGCTCGTCGAAACAGCGCCTGAGCTCTGGAAAGTCGGACGTGTAGCGGTCCTGGAGCGCCCGGCAGGCTGCCGCCTTGGTTTCGATTCGGGGATCGGCTGCGCCTTCCTGATAGCTGATGTTGAGCCGGTCACCCGGCGAAATTGCCGCGGAGCCGGCCGGTCTGGCATTCACGATCACCCTTACGCGCGGCTGTTCCTGCGAGTAAAACACCTTCGCTCCCAATTGGAGGGCCAGAAAAGCGGTGCGCTCCTCGTCGGACATGGCATAGCCCGGACGAGGATTCGGCGCGTTTTGCCTGAGGCGAAACTCGCCCGTATGGTCCGGGTCGATGAATTCGAGCGTGACGTTCGTGCCTTGGCCTTCCAAATGCCGGTATTGCCACTCCTGGCGTCCTTCTGAGGCGTAGTTCCGGACGGAATCGGGCGGTCCGTGCAGGATGTACATACGGCCGCGATCCGACCGCCAGCCGGGTACCTTACCGTATCCGAAGTTCTCGTTGGCATGAGCGATCCGGCGATAGTGCTCCTCCTGTAGCTCATTCTTCGGCGTATCGGGCGTTGGATCGCGCCGTTTCCAGAACTGCTCGATGAACGCCTCCCGCTCCTGGTCGGACGTGAAGCGGCCGAAGGCGGCGCGCTCCTCGGGAGTAATGAGATAAACCACCTCCTCATCGACCCATTTCTGGTAAGGCGTGGCGACGGTCTGGAGGGGAACGGCTTTTTGCGGGACCGGCACGATCGACAGCTTGAGCTGCCGGGGAAACCGCGAATGGCGCTCGGAAAGATCCGCGGGGACGGCTGTGAAAACGGCTCCGAAGAGCATCAGCAGCAGCGCCGCCGTGACCGCGGGGGCGCAAGACATCCGCGGCGACACAGGACCCTCGGTCAGCCGCCGAATGCGCTTCATGAGACTTCCGCCGGTAGCCGCCAGCGCGGTTTGGGGGGCTCGCCGCTGTTCCATGGCGGCGAGGGTGAGCGCATAGGAGCGCGCGTCCCCGGTCATTTCCACGACGCGATCGTCGCAGCAGTGCTCGCGCTCGAGGCGCACGATGCGGGAAACCCACCAGACGGCGGGGTGATAAAAGAGCAGTCCTTCGACGACGGATTGGAGGAGATTGATGAGATAGTCCCGGCGCAGGACGTGCGCCAGTTCGTGCACCAGGATGCATTCCACCTGTGTGGTGGAGAGGCCGGCGAGGCAGCCGACGGGAAGCAGGATAACCGGGCGGAGATATCCGAGGAGCACCGGAGTATCCACCAGGCAGGATTCGAGCAGCGTGACGGCGCGGGAGATGCCCATCCGCCGGGCGAGGAAGTTCACATGCCACTGCCAGGCCGGTTCGGGTGCGCAGACTCCGCGGCGGCGCAGACGCTGGACTCCCAGCCATCCGAGGATCCCGCGAGCCCAGAAGAAAGCCACGCCGGCGAGCCAGAGAGGCACCAGCCAGGCGAGCCGGTCGAGCACACCCGGCACGGAGAGGCGGGGCGCCGCGTCGGGCGGCGTCGCCACTAACGTGATCGTCATCGGGTGTGCGCCGGAGGGGCCCGGAAGAACCATGGCCGCCGGCTGGTGAGACCATAGCACCGCCACAGTCGCGCCAAACGCAACCGGCATCGCCGCCAGGAAAAGGCAGGCGGTGGCATAACGGCGCCGCGCCGGCGCGCCTCGCCAGCGGTAAAGCGTCGCCATCAGGAGGGCCGCGAGGACGGCGCCTTCCCAAAGGAAATGGACTAATGTCCAGCCCAGGGCTTGAGCGAATGGAGTATGAACCCATTGAGCGATTTGGATCATGGCGTCCCCTTCTCGTACTCCTCCAGGACCCGGCGAAGCTCATCCAACTCCTCGCGCGAAGCGCGCCGGGCCGAAAGCGCTCCCAGCATCAGACTCTCGGCAGACCCGCCGAACGCACGTTGGAGGAGATCGCCGGCAAGTTGCTGCTGCGTCCACTCACGCGGGCGGCTGGCGGAATAAATGTGGGCTCGCTGCTTTTCGTCACGCTGCACCAGGCCTTTCTCCGCCATGATTTGCAGCGTTTTCAATACCGTGGTGTATTGCGTAGGCTTGCGGCGTGCGATGGTTTCATGGACATCTCTCACGGTGCTCGGTCCCAGGCTCCAGAGCACCGTGAGGATCTCCAGCTCCGCGTCCGTAGGGCGCGGCAGGTCCTTGGGGAGTCTCATCTACGAAGACAATACTACGAGAGCCTCCGTAGGTCAAGGGAAATTTGAAATCCGCAAGATTCTTGCGCGTCTGCCGATAAGTTTCCGCTATTCGTGACGTTTGAGCGAGGGAGCCTGATCGTCCTCGTCTTTTCCGTCGCCGTTGCGTACTCTCAGTGTCGGACGGCCGGCGTCCACCGGCTTACGGTTGGCGTTCCGCTCGATCAGGCGTTCGCGAAGACTCCGGTATTCCGAGGTGGTCACGATGTACTCGGTACGAGGCGGCAGGATTTTCTGAATTTCCTGCTCGGTATTGGCGATCCGGTCCGACGCCATGGGGTGGGTGGCGAGCACCTTGGCTACCGCGTTTGGCTTCGTTTTCTGCAGCGACTCAATTTTTTCCAGGATGCTCACGGCCCCCGTCGGGTCGTATCCGGCCGAATACAGATACTGGATTCCCAGGTAGTCGGCCTCCGACTCGTCATGCCGGCTAAAGCTCCGGAACATCATCGGACCGGCGACGTTCGCGCCCTGACGGGCCGCGGCGCCGCCCAATCCACCCAGTAGGATCCCGGGAAGGATCGAAATAACCCGCGCCACCTGCTGCTGCGACTCGCGGCAGGTCATATGCCGGGCCGCCACGTGGGCGATCTCATGAGCCAGGGCTCCGGCAAACTCGGCTTCGTCGCTGGCGAGTTTGATCAGGCCGGTATAGACGAACACGTAGCCGCCCGGGAGCGCAAACGCATTCATTTCTTCGCCGTCGATCACCCGGAAAACGAAGGGCACCTTAGCGTCGGAATGCCGCGCCAGATTTTGTCCCACCCGGTTGACGTATTCCCCGAGGATCGGGTCCTCGTCGATCTTCGCTTGGCGGGAGACTTCGTCGGCGAGCTGCTTTCCGAGCGCGATCTCCTTATCTAATGAATAGAAGTTAAGGCACTTGCCGACGTCCCGGTCACCGATTTGAGTAGGATCGTCGCGTTTGTTTTGCGGATCGGCAGCCCAGGCAGCGGCGGCGAGCGCAAGGGAAAGGACGGCGACAGCAAGGAATCTCATGAGTGGCTCCCGGGGCCCTTATCACGTATTGTAAATGGAATGGGGTCCATCGCAAACGTAAATCGCACGGCCGAACCAACCCTTTCGGATCGATACGCCCACCAGTTCCCGGTTCGTGAGCGCCTGATCTACCTCAATCATGCAGCCGTGGCGCCCTTGTGCAAGCCGGCGGCCGAGGCCATGAAGCACCTCGCGGACGATTGTCAGAACTTCGGCAGCCGCCACTACCAGGATTGGTTGGATGCATACGAAGGTCTCCGCGTTGCAGCCGCCCGTCTGATTCATGCCGACCGCTCGGAGATCGCTCTCGTCAAGAACACGTCGGAAGGGATCGCGACCGTGGCGATGGGGCTCGACTGGAAACCGGGCGACCGGATGGTGGCCTTCCGAGAGGAATTCCCGGCCAACTATTATCCCTGGAAACGCTTGGAACAAAAGGGAATTGAAGTCACTTGGCTCTCCGTCGCCGACTCCCTCAACCGGATCGCGGAAGCGGCTCGCGGCGCCAAGCTGCTGGCCATCAGCTTCGTGCAATTCCTGAGCGGATACCGGGCTCCCGTTCAAGCGATTGGTGAGATTTGCCGGGCTAGCAACTGCATTTATCTCGTAGATGCGATCCAGGGACTCGGCGCCTTTCCCCTCGACGTGCGGACCTGCCACATCGACGCCCTGGCGTCCGACGGGCACAAGTGGCTCCTGGGCCCCGAAGGCTGCGGGATCTTATACATAAATCAGGCACTTCAGGACCGCATCGAGCCGGTGGAATTCGGCTGGACCAATGTCGCCGGATACAACGATTACGGCTCGCGCGACATGGCCCTGCGGGAGGATGCCGGCCGGTACGAGTGCGGTACGCTAAACACCATTGGATGCTTTGGTTTGCGGGCGTCAATTGAGTTTCTGCTGGAAGTCGGCCCCGGAAAAATCGCTCCGGTTGTCCAAAATCTGGCCGACCGGATCGCCGACGGAGTCGTGAAGAAGGGCTACGAACTCATGGGGACGCGTACACCGGAGACCGGAGCCGGCATCGTCTCCTTCCGAAAATCCGGCCTGGATGCGGCGCAACTGGTGCAAACACTCGCCGCCGAGGGAATTAGCGTGGCGTTCCGGGCCGGCTGGATCCGCACTTCGCCTCATTTCTACATCACCCCGGCCGAGATCGACCGCTTTCTCGACCGGTTGTAGGCAAAGTGGTTGCCGCCCCGGGTGCCCAGCCATAGAATAAGCGAATGCTTCGTCGCATCCTGGTGTCATTCGCACTCCTGGTAGCACCGGCAGTCGCGGCCGTGCCGACCCCGAAGAGTTACTTCGGCCACGAAATCGGCGAGGACCGCACGGTTCTCGATTGGGCGAAAGTCGTTGGCTACTTCCAGGAACTCCAGAAATCCAGCGACCGGATCCGCGTGGCCGAGCTCGGCAAGAGCACCGAAGGACGGCCTTTCATCGCCGCCACCATTGCCGATCCGGAAACCCTGAAGCACCTCGACCACTACATCGATATCCAGAAACGCCTCGCCGACCCGCGCATCACGCCGGCCGCCGAGGCCGAGAAGCTGTTCCTGGAAGGCAAGGCCGTCGTGCTGATTACCTGCTCGATCCACGCCACCGAGATCGCCGCGACGCATACCGCCGTCGAATTCGCGTACCGCATCCTCACCGAGGACAATCCGCATTACAAAGCCATTCTGCAGAACACGATTGTGCTGCTGGTGCCCTCCCTGAATCCCGATGGAGTCGATATCGTGACGCGCTGGTATCGCAAGACCCTGGGAACGCCGTTCGAAGGCACCGCGCCGCCGGAACTGTATCACCACTACGTAGGCCACGATAACAACCGCGACTGGTATATCTTTTCGCAGGTGGAGACGCGGCTCACGATCGCGCAACTGCACAACGTCTGGCATCCGCAGATCGTCTACGACGTCCATCAGCAGGGCGCCAATGCATCCCGCCTCTACGTTCCACCATGGCTCGATCCGGCCGAGCCCAACATCGATCCGATCCTGATGCAGGAAATGAACATGTACGGTTCGGCGATCGCCGCCGACCTGACCGCGGCCGGGAAGACCGGCGTCGCCATTCACGCCATCTACGATTTCTGGACGCCCTCCCGCCACTACCAGGCCTTCCATGGCGGACTGCGCATTCTCACCGAGGCGGCCAGTGCGCGCATCGCTTCGCCGATCACTCTCGGCGCCGATCAAATCTCGAACACCGGCCTCGGCTACAACCCGCGCGAACGCTCCTGGAATTACCTGGAGCCATGGATGGGCGGCACATGGACCCTGCGCGACATCTGCGACTACGAAATGATCGCCTGGGATTCGCTGCTCTATAACGCGGCGCTGCACAAAACCGAACTGCTGCGGAATTTCTATCGCGTGGGACAGCGGCAGATCGAGCGGAGCAAGCCGTGGGGCTTCGTAATTTCGGCGAAGCAGCGCGATCCCGGCGCCACCCGAAAGCTCATCGAGACGCTCCGGTTCGGGCAGGTGGAAGTGCATCGCGGCTCCGACGGCAGCGCCGTGATTCCGATGCACCAGCCGTATGGAGGGTGGGCGAAGAGTCTGCTGGAAGTGCAGCACTATCCCAACGATCTGCTCTATCCCGGCGGTCCTCCGAAGCAGCCCTACGACGTCACCGCCAATACCTTGCCGATGCTCATGGGCGTCGAAGTGCGGGCCGCCGATCAGCCTGTGCCGTTCGCGGGGGAATGGACGGCGCCCAATCCGGTGAGCGGCCCGACGCTGCCGGCTGCCGATACCGACAGCTGGTCTGTGGTGAATGCGGCGTGGAAGGCCGGAAAGCCAGTGTGGCGCGATCCGGCGAGCGGCGATTTCTCGCTGGCGGCTCGCCCCGGTTGGGCGGAACACAAACAGCCGCGCATCGGGCTCTATCAGCCGTGGCAGTCGAACATGGATGAAGGCTGGACGCGCTGGCTGCTCGAGTCCTTCGGGTTCGTGTACACCACGATTCGGAATGCGGACATCCAGCGCGGCGGCCTGCGGCAGCGCTTCGATGCCATCATCCTGGCGGACCAGAACGCCAATTCCATCGAGAACGGCTTCGGCCGCAACGCCATGCCGGAAGAGTATACCGGCGGGCTCGAAACGGCCGGCGCCGCCGCCCTCAAGGAATTCGCGAATGCCGGCGGGAATCTGATTCTTCTCAACGGAGCCTCGCAATATGCCATCTCGCGGCTCGGCGTTCCGGCCAAAACAGTCACCCCGGACCGCGAACGGCCCGAGCTGTATTACTCGCCCGGATCGCTGCTCAATATGCGGGTCGACACCTCCAGCCCGCTGGCGTATGGAGTTCCGGCGGAGATCGCGGCGTGGAGCGAGCACAGCGCTGCCTGGGAAACGCAACTGCCGGTGGTGGCGCGCTATCCGGACAGCGGGATTCTGGCATCGGGATGGCTGGTTGGCGAAAAGGTGATCGCCGGGCATGCTTCCCTGATCGATGCGCCGGTGGGCAACGGCCACGTGGTTCTTTTCGGAATGCGTCCGCAATACCGCGCGCAGAGCTATCTGACGTTCAAACTGTTTTTCAATGCGCTGATCCGATAAATCCGGTGGAGCAGGAGGAGCCGAACCGCTGCCTGTCACGGTCGCGGCTCTGTCTCATTTTCCTTCAGTTAAGATATAAATCTGGGCAGGACTTTTCCCAGTACAAAGTTGATCCATGGCCCAGTTCCGGTTCTTTCCGCTATTACCGAACCTGAGGCTTACCGACGTGGTCGATATCCTCGTCGTGGCCTTCCTGGTGTACCAGGTGTTGATGGTGGTGCGCGGTACTCGCGCGGGCCACATCCTGGTCGGCATAGTGATCATCGTCTCTCTCTATGCTCTTTCGCTTTGGGCCGGCCTGGAAGCGTTGCGCGCGGTCTTGTCCTTCTTGGTACCTCTCATCGGGCTGGCCTTCATCGTCCTGTTCCAGTCGGAAATCCGGCGAACCCTCGCCCGCCTGGGAAGGAAGCGATGGCTGGGATTCGGCGCGGGCTACCGGGCTCCGGAATCGATTAATGAAATCCTGATGGCCGTGGAGAACATGGCCCCGAAGAGAATCGGCGCCCTGATCGTGCTCGAGCGCGATATCGGACTGCGCACTTTCGTGGAGAGCGGCGTGGCGTTGGAGGCCCGCATCACGCGCGATCTTCTCCTCTCGATCTTCGCTCCCGGACTGCCGCTGCACGACGGCGCCGTCATCGTGCAAAGGGACCGGGTAGCGGCCGCGGCCTGTTTCCTGCCGCTGGCCATCGGACCCACCCTCGCCCGCGATATGGGCACACGCCACCGCGCGGCGATCGGAATCACCGAGGAGGCGGATTGCCTGTCGATCGTCGTCTCCGAAGAGACCGGCCGTATCTCGGTGGCGGCTTTCGGGGAACTCGTGCAAGGCCTCACCCTGGCCGAAGTCCGCGAGCGCATCAACCGCCATTTCGAAGCGCGCCATCCGGTGCCGCTGCAGATTGAGGAGAGCCCGGCGGACATCCCGCTGGCGCAAACTCCCAACGTGATTAGCACCGATCGCGGGGCGGAACAGCGGCCGTCCGACCGGGTGAACCAGCCATGAACGCAGGCAAGTGGCTCCTGGGCCTGATCACGAAGAATTTCGGCTGGAAGCTCCTTTCCCTGGCAATCGCGCTGGTGGTGTGGGGCGTCGTGGCCAACGAACCCGAACTTTCCACTTTCATTAATGTCGGGGTGGAGTACAAGAATCTTCCCGAGAATCTCGAGATCAGCTCCGATCCGGTCAGCACCGTCACGCTGGAACTGCGGGGCCCTTCCGGCCAGCTTCGCGGCCTGACCGATAGCGATTCCGCGCCCGAAGTCATTCTCGACATGTCCCGTGTACAGACCGGGGAGCGAACTTTTCCGATCGGCGATGGCAACATCCGGCTTCGCCGCGGTGTGCGTCTGGTGCGCGCCATTCCTTCGGACGTGCGCTTCCGCTTTGAGCGAAGCAAGGAGCGGATGGTGAAAGTGTCTCCGCGTTTCCGGCCGCACGACGGATTCGAAGTCACTGATTACTCGGTGAAGCCCGATTCGGTTGCGATCGCCGGACCGGCGAGCCGCGTGGACCTGGTGGACCAGGCGCTCACCGACCAGGTGAATCTGCCGGAGCGCGCCGGCTCGTTCGATTTCGTGGCGAATACCTTCGTCGACGATCCGTTCGTGCGGTTTCCAGGAGTTTCGCGGGTCACCGTTTCGGTGACTGTAGTGAAGAAATAAAACGGCCGCCAGCGCGGCAGCAAGGATCAACGCAGAGTGGGAAAACAACTGTTCGGCACGGATGGGATTCGCGGTGTGGCGGGAGAATATCCGCTCGACCCGGCAACGGTCTTCGCCGCCGGACTGGCGCTTGGAAACGATGTTGTTCGCCAGCAGGCCAGTCCGGAGGTTCTGATCGGAGCCGACACCCGCGAGTCCGGCACCTGGATCGCCGAAATGATCGCCGGGGGGCTCTCGCAGGCCGGCGCGCGCGTGCGATTTGCCGGCGTGGTGACCACGCCCGGCGTCGCCTACCTGACCCGCACCGGCCCGTTTACCGCGGGAGTAATGATCTCCGCGTCGCACAATCCTTACCAGGACAATGGCATTAAGGTTTTTGGCCATAGCGGCTTCAAACTGCCCGATGCCGAAGAGGAGCAGATCGAAGACGAGATCTTGCGGCTGCGCGGGAACGGCGTCACGCCGCGGCCTGCCGTCCTGGCGGTGGAGAGCGAGTGGGATCGGAAGTACCTCGACTTCCTGGCGTCGCTCGCCGCTACCCCGCTCCATGGCGTCCGGCTGGTTTTGGATTGCGGCAATGGCGCCGCCTACCGCCTGGCTCCCGAGCTGTTCCGGCGCTTGGGCGCGGACGTGACGACGCTGTGCGCCGAGCCGAACGGGCGCAACATCAACCTCGGCTGCGGCGCGCTGCATGTAGACTCCCTGCAGCGGGAGGTGGTCGCGCGGGGAGCCGACTTCGGAGTGGCTTTCGACGGTGACGCCGATCGCGCGATTTTCGTGGCAAAAAGCGGCAAACTGGTGGACGGGGACGCGGTCATGCTGGTGTTGGCCCGCGCCATGAAGGCTTCCGGCCATTTGCACGAAAACACCCTGGTCTCCACGGTGATGTCGAACCTCGGCCTCGAGAAGGCGCTGGAGCGGGATGGAATCCGCATGGTTCGCACTCCGGTGGGAGATAAATACGTGCTCGAAGAAATGGTCCGGCTGGGCGCGTCGCTCGGCGGAGAGCAGTCCGGCCATCTTATCCTGCGCGAGTTCGCGACTACCGGCGACGGCATGCTCACGGCCCTCCGCTTATTCGAAACGGCGGTCCAAAACGGCCGGGGCCTGGACGAACTGACCGAGGATTTACGGGTGTATCCGCAGAAGCTCGTCAACATCCGGGTTCGCGAAAAGAAAGGCCTGCTGGAGATTCCCTCCGTCGCCCGTGAGATCGAGCACGTTGAATCGGCCTTTGGCGGCACAGGCCGCGTTCTGGTGCGATTCTCCGGGACGGAACCGCTCGCTCGCGTCATGGTCGAGGGCCTCGATGCGCAGCAAGTGGAGCATTTCAGTACCAGAATCGCCGACGCGATCCGGAAGGCGATGGGCGCATAATAAAATCCGCGCGGCAAGTAAAGGAGTTAACCAATTCGCAACCTTTGCTGTCGGTGGAACGTCTTATTAAATGTCGAGTTTCTTCGACATGTTCCGTGGACGGTTTTGGCTTTCCACGGAGCGACCCGGCGGGTGAAACCTCCGAGCACCCGCCGGGCCTACTTTTCTACTGCACTCTCTTCAATACCAGCGCCGAATTCTTGCTGCCGAAGGCAATGCAATTGGCGACGGCATTTTCAATCGCCAGCCGCCGGCCGGCGGTAGGAATATAATCCAGATCGCACTCCGGGTCGGGCTCCTCGAGATTGATCGTAGGCGGCACGACGCCGTCGCGCATCGCCAGCAGGGTCGCGGCGACCCCGGCCGCGCCGCATGCCCCTTGCGGATGTCCGATCAGGCTCTTCAAAGAAGACCCGGCCAATTTGCCGGAGTGCCCATCGAATGCCAGCTTCACGGCGCGCGTTTCCACCCGGTCATTCAGTTCGGTCGAAGTGCCGTGATAGTTGATGTACTGGACCTCACTGGCGGGAATCGCGGCTTCTTCCAGGGCCATCTGAATCGCACGGGCCGGCTCTTCGCCGCATTCTTCCAGCCGAACGCGGTGATACGCTTCACACGTCGATGCGTAGCCGCCGATCTCTCCGTAGATATGCGCGCCGCGCGCCTTCGCCTGCTCCATCTCCTCGAGGACGAAGAACCAGGAGCCTTCGGCAATCACGAAGCCGTCGCGATCGCGCGAGAACGGCCGCGAGGCGCGCTGCGGCTCCGCATTCCAGCGAGTGCTCATGATGCGCATCAGCTGAAACCCGCGCACGATCAGCGGCGCAATGGGAGCATCCACACCGCCCGCCACCATGGTCGTCAGATGGCCCGAGCGAATGGTGCGAAAGGCGTAGCCCAGGGCGTCCGTCGAGGAGGTACAGCCCGTCGAGATGATATGGCTGAGGCCGCGAAAGCCGAAGCGCATCGAGACTTCGCTGGCCAGTGTCCCGATGGTGGAGGTCGGAATGGTATAGACGCTGCACTGCTTCAAATGTCCGCTGTAGTAGAGGCGGTATTGCTCTTCGGTAAAGTCCTGCGATCCGCCGCCCGACCCGACGATCACGCCGATACGCCGCAGTTCGTCGCGCGAGAGCGAAGCGGCATCGATCCGCGCGTCCGCGAGCGCCTCGGCGACGCTGGCCGCGGCTAACGGAACCGCGCGCGAGACGTGCGGCCGATCCTTCACCGCAACGTATTTGGTCTCGTCGAATTCGTCGGGGATCTGGCCCGCCACCTGAACCGTGAAGCCTGCGGGATCGAAGCGGGTGATTCGCCGGACGCCGCTTTCGCCATGAATGGAAGCCTTCCAAAAAGATTCGCGCCCGATGCCATTAGGGCTGACAGCGCCAATTCCGGTTATCGCGACGCGAAGCATGCCCTGGTCTTTCGCAACTTTGCCTTATGCATGACGTAAGTATAGGCTGAAACTATGGACGGGGACGTGCAGCGCCGGCGATCCAAGGAAAATTTAGCAACTTGTCTGGCCGGCCTGGAGGCGGGGATGGTCGGAATCCTCTGGATGCTGGCATGGCTCGGGCTCAGCGCCACCTGGCAGCAGCGCAGCTTCTGGACGGCCGAAAACCTCATGGCGACGGCATTCGACCGTACTTCGTCGCTGGCTCCGGTTTTCAACTGGGCCACCTGCGGGGGGCTGGCGCTGTATATCGTCGTGTATAGCCTTCTCGGCGCCGGGTTCGCGTCGGCAGCGCGCGACCGGGTACCGCGCAACCGTGTGATGATCCTCTCGGTGTTGTTCGCTCTCGGCTGGTATTACTTCTCGTTCCGCTGGGCCTTCAAGCTGGTGCTGCCGCTGGTGGCGCTTCTGCACGTGGAGCACGCGACCATCATCGGCCACCTGCTGTTCGGAACGATGCTCGGCCGCTACCCGATTTACGTGCAGCGCCTGATGCAGGCGGGTCCCCCGGAAATCCCCGCCGCCGCCGTTGCTGCCGAAGCGGAGCCGGTCGCGGCGCCGCCGCTACCGGAAAGCCCGGAATAGCTGCCGGCCGGCGTCCAGCCGTGGGGTGCGACTAGCGGGCCTTATAGCTCTTCTCGAACTTGTTCCGCTGATTCAACACGGTAAAGCTCCCGTACTTCTCTGCCGTAATCCTGAGCCAGTTCCCTTCGCAGGGGTCGTCGATATTCGCCAGGAAAGGATCCGGGGAGTTATGCTCCTTGCCGGCCGCCACGGCGTAGTGTACCTGCCAGAAGTCCTCGAGCCCGGGCGTATCGTGGATGGTCTGCCAAACCACGGCATCGCCGCCCTTCTTGGGACCGTTATTCATCAGCGCAACCTGGGGATGCAGCGCGTGAATCATCGACGGCCAGTTCGACGGCGTGGTGCCGTGATGCGAAACTACCAGCAGGTTTGCGGTCCCCAGCTTATTGGTCGGGCAGACGAGCCCGTATTCCTTGTTCTTTGTCAGATCCCCCAAATCGATGGCGCGGAAACGGCCGTAGGTGATCACCATCCCGACGGACCGCTCGTTTTCGGTGCCGTCACCGGATGGCGTCTGGCCGCAGTCCGGATTCGGCTGGCCATTGCCGGGAAGCGCCGCCGGAAGCACGTCGCCGTTCGCCGACACGATCTTTACGTCGATGCCTTTGATCGGCAGAGTGTCGCCGGGTTTGACGACGATGTGTTTGCCCTTGTCGCGAACGCGCACATACTCGCCGAAGAGAACGTCCGCGGCCTGTCCGGTCTCGGTGGTCTGGCCATGGTCGACGAAGTTGCGGATCGGCAGCTTTTCGGCGAGTTGAGGAACGCCGCCCACATGGTCGCGGTGGTAGTGGGTGATCACCAGATAATCGATTCTCTTGACATGGGCGGCTTTGGCTGCCGCGGCGATGCGCTCGGCGTCCCGGTGATTGAATCCGGACCAGCCGGCATCGACGAGCATCGTTTCCCCGGAAGGCGAGACAAACAAAGTGGCTTGGCCGCCTTCTACGTCGATGGAATAGATCTCCAGCTTGCCGGCGGCCGTCAGGACAACGGCCGACGCAAGAAGCAGCATGGCCGAATATAGCTTCCTCATGGCGAGAATGGTAGCATGACCGGGGAACGGCATCGCCAACGAGCTTGCCGGAACAGATCACGATCGCATAACGTATAGACAAATAGATGCCTTATTGCAGCCAGTGCGGGAATCAGGTGGGCGCGGAGCAGCCTTTCTGCCGGCAGTGCGGCGCCCGCCAGCCGGTGGAACCCGGCGCCGCTGCGGCTGGACGGCCCGTGGACCCGCTACGCAAGGATCCGCTCTCCGGCATCTCGCCGCGAACCGCTTCCATCCTCTGCTATATCCCGGGCATGGGTTGGATCGCCGCGATCGTCATCCTGGCGTCGCAGCGGTTCCGCACCATGCAGAACGTCCGCTTCCACGCCTTTCAGGGACTCTATCTGTTCGTGGCCTGGCTGCTGAACGAGCAGGTGCTGAAAAGGGCTGTCGGGCACCTGCACATCGACGGCCTGGTAAGCCTGGTGCTCCTCGCGATGTCCGTCTTCATGATGGTAAAGGCCTCGCACGACGAGGCGTACTCGCTGCCCCTCTTCGGAGAACTGGCACAGCGATCGATGACGGAGATGTGAAGCGGAAGATCAGAAGGTCAGGAGATCACGAGATCAGAATGGGAGTCTCTCGCCAGGCTCCGACCTTCGGCCAAACTCACGCCTTCTGACCTTCTATCTCCCCCCACACACACGCAAAAAGACCGCGGATCCTTTCGGACCCGCGGCCTTTTTGATGCTCCCTACTGTTCGATCAGTTCCCGCCGCCGCGGCCGCCCTGACGGATCGGCGCTGGCGGCGCTCCGGTGGTCTGCAGTTCGGCGCCGCTGCCGGCAACCGACTTGTTATAAGCAGCCACATCCTTATCCATCAGGTTGGTGTACTCCGTCTTCACCGCCTGCAACTGTTTTTCGAGATCGAGCACCAGCGCGACGGCAGTTTCGGTGGGACCGTAGTCCCCGTTGCCTGCCACGTCGCCGGCGCCTCCGCCGATCTCTCCGCTCAGCCACAGGAAGTTCATGTACAGCTGGTACTGCGTGACGTAATACTTATCGTCGCTCAGCGCTTCAAACCGGCTGATCAGCTTATACTCCACGTCCTGCATCTTTTTATCGATGGCGTCCATGGCCTTCAGCAGCGCCTCTTTACCGGACTGGTTCTTGAGCGATTTCGTCTGGTCTTCCAGCTTGCGGCGCATCCATTCGATCTGGTTGGTCATATCGGATACCGTATTGATATCGTCGCGAACCTTGGCCTGCAGGTTCGCCGACGCTTTCAGATCGGCGTCCGTGCCGTGCAGTTCCGGAGCGCGCACCACGTCGATCGGTTGCGAGTAGCTCTGGCCGTCCACGGTCAGCTTGAGGGTGTACTTGCCGGGACCGGCGAGAGGCGTACCGGTGGTGTTGGAGATACCCCAGTGGGTGATCGGCCGGGTTTCCTGATTCTGGAAACGCGGCTCTTCCCAGATATGCGGAGCTTCCGGCGGGGTGGTGCGCAGCGCCACGTAGCGCGGCGGATCGTAGTGCAGATCCCAGCTGGCGCGATTCCATCCGGGCTTCCCGGTGAGATCGGGCAACTTGCGGATCACGGTTCCCTTATCATCGACAATCTGCATCGCGATGGGATTCTTGGGAGCGTCTTTCAGAACGAACGTCCAATCGGCGCGGCCGCCGCGTGCTTCGCGGACGCCGGCTTTCGGCGTGAGGAACTGAACCGCCGCGGTGACGGTTTCGGGATTGAGGCCCTGTTCCATCGCGCTCAGGTCTTCCATCACGTAGATGCCGCGGCCGTAGGTGGAAACGATCAGGTCGTGGGACTGCTTCTGCACGACGATCCAGGATACCGGAGCGGCCGGAAGCCCGCCCTTGATCTGCTGCCAGTGGCCTCCATCATCCATGCTGTAGAACAGGGCATGGCCGGTGCCGGCAAACAGCATCCCTTTCTTGTTCGGATTTTCGGCGATCACGCGCGCATAGCTCAGCGGGTGGCCGGTGGGCAGATCGCTGGAGATTTTCTTCCAGGTCTTACCGAAATCGGTGGTCTTGTAGAGCCAGGGATCGCGATTGTCCATCAGATGGAAATCCACCGCGATGTAGGCCGTGGCCGGATCGAAGTGCGAAGGCTCGATCTTCGAAATCACGCCCATGGTTCCGGGCAATCCGGGGATATTGGCGGTGACGTCGACCCATTTCGCCTGGCCTTCAGCGCCGGCGTTGGTGGTATACCAGACCTTGCCGTCATTGGTGCCGGCCCACACCAAGTCCTTCTGGATTTGGGAGGGGGCGATGGAGAAGACCACCTCGCCGTAGAACTGGCCGAGGTTGTCGCCGACGATACCGCCCGACGACACGATGTACTTCGGATCGTTGTGCGAGAGATCGGGGCTGATCACGTTCCAATGCGTCCCGCCGCTGGTGGTCCGGAAGATTACCTGGCAGCCGTAATAGACGCGGTTGTGATCGAAAGGATCGATCGCCAGGGGCGGCGTCCAGTGGCAGCGATACTTCGCCTTATTGGGTTCGGAATCCAGAGTGTGGATCCAGGGGCTGATGGAGCGCGCCACCTTCGTCTTGTAGTCATAGGTGGTCACTTCGTTGCCATAGCAGGACGCCCAAATGAAATTGGTATTGGTGAGGTCCGGCAGGGTGAAACCCGATTCGCAACCGCCCAAACCGTGATCCCACTGGCCCACCGCCGGTCCGCCGGCGCCGGGATTAAAGGCGCCGCGGCCGCCGCCATTCCGTCCTCCGCGACCGCCGCCGGCATTCTCGGGCTGACCAGGCACGTTCGGCCCGGCTTCCTGAATGCTGCTCAAGCCGCGCATCGTGCCGTCATCCTGCATGTTGCTGTATACGTGATACGGCACGTCATTGTCCACCTCGACGTGGTACATCTGGCCGATCGGCAGCGTTACGCGAGTCGAGGTCTGGCCGTGATCGTTGGTGATGTTCATGCCGCCGTCGTGGGTGATGATCGCGTGGTTTCCATTGGTGGGGTCGATCCAGATGTCGTGGGTGTCGCCACCGCCCCAGCCGCCCTGGGTGAAGGTCTTGCCGCCGTCGCGTGAAATCCAGAAGCTCGAGTTGGTGAGCAGGATTTCGTCGGGGTTCTGCGGATTGACGTCGAGGTGGATGTAGTAGCCCGCGCGGCCGATGAGGGCGCGCTGCCAGCTACCGTTCGTCCAGTTCTCGCCGCCGTCGTCCGAGCGCCAGATCGATCCCTGGTCGGCAGTCTGGATCAGGGCATAGATCCGCTTGGAATTGCTCGGCGCAATCGCCACGTCGATCTTGCCCACCGGGGGCTTCGGCATGCCGTGCCCTTCGATGCGCTTCCAGCTGTTGCCGCCGTCGTGGGTGATATACACGCCGCTGCCGGGGCCGTGCGCGGTGAACTCGCTGTCGGGGCCGCCGCTGAACATCGCATAAGTGTGCATCACCGCGCGCCACGCACCGGCGACCAGCGTGTTCGAATCATTGGCGTCCATCGAGAGGCCGGAACAGCCGGTATCGGGGTCGACGAAAAGGGAACGGGTCCAGGTCTTTCCGCCATCGGTGGTGCGGAAGACGCCGCGCTCCTGCTGCGGACCGGACAGCCGGCCGAGGGCGCAAACGAAGACGTTATCGGGGTTCGTCGGGTTGATGACGATGCGGCCGATGCGTCCCGTTTCGGGAAGCCCCATGTGTGTCCAGGTGGCGCCGGCGTCGGTCGACTTGTAAACGCCGTCGCCCATCATGTCGCTATCGCGGATGGCCCACGCTTCGCCCGTGCCGACCCAAACGATGTTTTTATTGGACCGCGCAACACTCAGCGCTCCAATCGCCATCACGTCCTGGGAGTCGAAGATCGGGGTAAAAGTGCGGCCGGAGTCGGTGGATTTCCACACACCGCCGGACGCCGCTCCGGCGTAGTAGGTGGTGGGGTCGCCCGGAATTCCGCTGGCAGCGGCAATCCGGTTACCAACGGCCGGTCCCAGGAAACGAAACTGGGGATTTGCGGTCGGCATGGGAGCGGGCGGAGCACCGCCTCGTCCCCCGCGTTGGGCGGCCGCCGGGAGAACGGTTAGGAGTAATGCAGCGAAACCAGTCAACAGGTTCCGCCGCCAGTGATAATCTGGTGCAAAGATCGAATGGCACATGACGGTATCTAGGTATTGCAGTTTATCAAAAAGTACGACCCCGGTAGTTGCCCTCCTTGTAAGCGCTTTCGGGGCGTACGGCCAGGGAAACGACGAACCGGCGCAATTAGTGGCCCCGAGGCCCGTTTACCGCGTGCTCGACGCACCCGGCGCATCCTTCAGTTATGTGCTGAACGCGCCGCCCGACGATCCGCCCTTCCTGGAAATCCACGACTCCACCGGGGCCCTGGTGGCATCGATTCGCTCGGATACCATGCTTCCGGGTCTCAACCGCGTGGAGTGGGATCTGCGCTGGGAGCCACCTATGCAGGTGGCATTGCGCACCACTCCCCCCGAGAACCCACACATTTGGGAGGAAGAACGGTATCACGGAAAAGACACCCGGCCGGTGGGGCACAAGGGTCTCGAGCAGACCCAGTTCGGGCCCATTGCCGCTCCCGGCCATTACACGCTCGAACTGCACGTGGACGCCAAGACGTACCGCCAGCCATTCGATATCCTGTTGCCGCCGAACAGCCACGGTACCGACGCCGATGTGCAGGCGAGCGTAAGACTGCAGTTGCGGCTGCGCGACGACATCCGGTCGGTGGCGACGATGGTCAACGACATCGAACGGATGCGCAAGCAGATTGAAGACCAGCGCAAGAAGGCGCCCGGTCCCGCGCTGGAGGAGATGGATGGGAAGTTGAAAGCGGTGGAGTTCAAGCTGCTTTCCCCCGCGGACATGATCGGGGACGACAAGAACGACGCGATCGGAGCCCGTCTCTACGTGAACTTTTTGTGGCTGAACTTGTCGTTATCGACGGGCACAGGCAAAAATGCCGGAGGCGGCGATTACGCCCCCACGGATACCCAGCTTTCGCTTACCGCCGACCTCGAAAAGGAGCTCCACGCCGTCGAAGCGGAATACAAGAAGCTGCTGGACGACCCAGGCTTGTCGGCTTTCCGCCGTGTGAAGTAGTAGCTTTCTAACGCGGCATGTCCGCAGTGATCAAAACGGGTGCTGAAGGATGAAGAAGGCGGCGCGGCGCTCTTCAGTGAAGATCCGGCCGCAGGACACGGAAGCCTGAGCTTTTCTTCAGTATCCTTCCGTATCCTCCCTCATCCTTCAGTACCCTTCTGCTTTTCAATTCGCCGTCGGCACCTTATTCACCGCGTCGATCACCAGCATTTCGATCGGTTGCTGCTTATTGAATTCCAGTTTCAGGCCGAGGTCCTTTTGGATCGCGCCGAAGATGGAAGTCGCTTCGGGATTCGGCGGTCCGGAAAACTCCGACAGCCCCGAAATATCCACCGTGTAGTCGTAGATTCCCTTCAGACCGGTCCGGTCCAGCACCGGGTGATCCATACGGCGCGTCAGCATAAAGGTGAACCGCGAAATCGGGAAATGCTGGAAGGTGACGCCGTTCTTGTCGGGAATCAGCTTAGGCTGACTATCGGCCGCGGAGTCTTTCACTTTGGCCGGACCTTTACCCGGCGACAGCACGTAGGCCTGCATCTCCCTGGTCTGCCGGTGGATCTTCATCTGGAACCGTTCGAGCAGCAGCGCCTGGAGCATCGGCCGCATCTCTTCGTCGGTGGCAGGACCGGGCGCCTTGGCGAAGATGTCGTACCGTTCGTCGGCCTTGATCCATTCCGGACCCTCAATCTCGTAGTCCTGCAGACTATACGCCCACTCGAGACAATACCGCAGCGGAACGTTGCGCATCGTTAAGTGGCCGGGCGAATTGTCCATGTTGTGCGGGATATCGCCGGGAGGGCCTCCGCCTTCCGTCTTCTTCACCGAAGCTACTTCGAAGCGAGGACCCGTTTGCGCCGCCGCAAGGCACGCAAGCAGCATCGCCAGTCCGATGATCTTCCCGATTCTCTGAGCCATGCTCGCATTATTGACGAAAGTCTTCGTCAAGTCAACAAAAAACTGCGCCCCCGCGATTCATTGCCCTGCCGTATCCTTCGTTATCCTTCCGTATCCTTCTGTCGTCTTGCTATAACGGATTCTGTGCAAGATCTGAAGAAGCTGATCCGCGAGGTGCCCGACTTCCCCAAGCCCGGCATCCTTTTCTACGACATCACCACCTTGTTGAAAGATCGCGCCGGCCTCGCGGGCGTCATTGATGGCCTCAAAGAGCACTACCAGCAGCTGAAAGTCGACGTCGTGTTGGGAATTGAAGCGCGCGGCTTTATCTTCGCGCCCGCGCTGGCATACGCGTTGAATGCCGGGTTCGTGCCGATTCGCAAACACAAGAAGCTTCCGGCCGAGATTGTCAGCGTCAGCTACGATCTGGAGTACGGGAAAGACGTGCTCGAAATGCACAAAGATGCCGTGCAGCCGGGCACGCGCGCGCTCATCGTGGACGACCTGCTGGCTACCGGCGGCACCGCCGCGGCGGCGGCGAGCATGGTGCGGGAGGCGGGCGGCGTGGTGGTGGGGATCGGCGTGGTAGTCGAGTTGACCTTCCTGAACGGGCGCAACAAGCTCGCCGGCAACGACGTCTTCTCGCTGCTGCAATACGACAAATGAGCGCTCCCCGCCGCGTCCGCGTACGCGCGCTGGCCAAGCTGAATCTCGACCTGCGCGTTCTGGGCAAGCGGCCCGACGGCTATCACGAGCTGCGCACCATCTTTCAGACCATTTCGCTCGCGGATACCATCGAGATCGTTTTCGAGCCCGGGCGAAAGACCGCGGTCGAACTCGACGACCAGCTGGCCATCCCGGACAATCTGGTCAGCCGCGCCGCCTCCCTCGTGCTGGAGGCAACCGGCGCTCGCGGCCGGGTGAAAATGCGCCTCACGAAGAAGATTCCGATGGGCGCGGGGATGGGCGGCGGATCGTCGGACGCGGCGGCGGTTTTGCTTGCGCTGCCGGCGCTGACCGGGCGAAATCTCGCGCTCCCGGCACTGATCGCCATCGGGCAAAGGCTGGGAAGCGATGTGCCGTTCTTCCTGTTGGGGGGAACGGCGGCCGGAATCGGGCGCGGCACGGAACTGTTTCCGCTGCCCGACGGGCCGCCGCAATATGGCGTGGTGGTCGCCCCCGGGGTGCATGTGTCGACGGCCCAGGCGTATGCCGGCCTGAGCCCCCGTTTGACAAGCGATTCGCAGGAAAATAAAATATTTAGTTTCCAGTCTCAAGTGTGGGGGAGGGGTGTCGACGCGCTTCCCCGCAACGACTTCGAAGAAGTCGTTTTCCAGCAGCATCCGGTGCTCTCCTCATGGAAAAAACGGCTCATTCGCTTGGGGGCGTCGACGGCCTTGATGACGGGAAGCGGGTCCGCGCTATTTGGTTTGTTTTCGGATCGTAACCTGATTTCAAGCGCGCTACAATCGTTGGGTGCCGAAAAGGCATTTGCGATTTTCCTGGTGACCCGCGCGCGCTATCGGAATCTCTGGTGGCGGGCACTGGAAGGACATACTAGCGGGAGAACATGGCCGCCCCAAAGCCGATACGCTCGATGACTCACGACCGTCTGCTTCTCTTTACCGGAAACGCCAATCCTCACTTGGCCCACGAAATTGCCAGCCATCTGGGAATGCAGGTGGGGAAGTCGATGGTCCGGCAGTTTTCGGACGGCGAAATCTATCTGCAAATCCAGGAAAACGTTCGCGGCGGCGACGTTTTTGTGATCCAGCCAACCTGCACTCCGGTAGAACGGAACCTGATGGAGTTGCTGCTCATGATCGACGCGCTCAAGCGCGCCTCGGCAGAGCGCATCACCGCAGTGTTACCCTATTATGGATACGCCCGCCAGGACCGGAAGGATAAACCCAGGGTTCCCATTTCGGCCAAACTGATTGCGGCTCTGCTGGAAACGGCGGGAGCGGACAGGGTTCTGACGCTGGATTTACATGCCGCGCAGATCCAGGGCTTTTTCGATATCCCGGTGGATCATCTGTTCGCTTCGCCGGTGATGATCGAGTATTTCAAGCGCGCTCGCACGTCGGATATGACGATCGTTTCGCCGGATGCCGGCGGCGTCGAGCGGGCAAGGGCATTCGCCAAGCGGTTGAACGCGCCGCTGGCCATCATCGATAAACGGCGGGAAGAGGCCAATATCGCCGAGGTGATGAATGTCGTCGGTGAGGTAAAAGGCCGGCGCTGCCTGCTGGTGGACGATCTGATCGACACCGCCGGTACGCTGGTGAAAGGGGCGGAAGCGCTGCTCGAAAAAGGCGCGACTTCCGTTTCGGCCTGCGCGACTCATGCGGTGTTGTCGGGTCCGGCAGTGGTGCGGATCGAAGAGTCGCATTTGCAGGAAGTGGTTGTGACGAATTCCATTCCGCTCTGTGAAGAGGGAAGGAAATCGGGCAAGATCCGGCAGTTATCGATCGCCAATCTGATGGCCGATGCCATCCGGTCGATACACGAAGAAACGTCGGTCAGTGTGTTGTTTATTTGAGTTTGCGGGCAATCGAACCCACGAGGTAGGGGCGGCAACCCTTACGGAACCGGACTTCGAACCCGAAGGAGAATGACGTGGTAAAGGATATTGTTGTCGCCGGCGAGGTGCGTGCCTCGCGCGGTAAGAATGAAGCGCACCGTACGCGGCGTACGGGGCAGATTCCGGCAGTCGTTTACGGGGCCCACCAGGATCCCGTCGCCATCTCGGTCAATCCGCGCGAGATCACCAAGATCATCCGCAGTTCGACGGGTTATAACACCATCTTCAAGTTGGAGATCGGGGGCGAAGCCACTCCCGTAATGGTCGTGGACCAGCAGGTGGACCCGATCAAGGGCACCCTGTTGCACGCCGATTTCAAGCGCATCGACCTCACCAAGAGGATTCGCGTTGCCGTTCCGGTGGCGACCACCGGCGAACCGCGCGGCGTCAAGGTGCAGGGCGGTCTGCTCGAAGTGATTACCCGTTCGGTCGAAATCGAGTGCCTGCCGGACGACATCCCGGAGAAGTTCGTCGTGGACGTCACCGAGCTGATGATCGGCCAGGCGAAGCGCGCCAGCGATGTACCCCTTTCCGGCTCGATGAAGCTGGTGAGCGCGGCCGATTCCGTGATTGCCCACGTGGTGGCTCTGCGCGCCGAAGAGGTCAAGCCCGCCGAGGGTGCCGCGCCTGCCGCCGGTGCCACTGCCGCCACGGCCGAACCCGAAGTCATCAAGAAGGGCAAGAAGGAAGAAGAAGCCGCCGACAAGGACAAGGCGAAGAAGAAGTAATCTTCCATGTTCCTGGTGGCCGGTCTGGGGAATCCGGGCGAGGAGTACGCTCTTACGCCGCATAATATGGGGTTCCTCACGGTGGACCGGCTGGCCGAGCGGGAGGGAATCCGCATCACCCGCAAGGATTCCCGGGCGCTCGTCGGTCTGGGCGAGATCGGCGGGCAGCCGGTGATGCTGGCCAAACCGCAAACGTTTATGAATCTCAGCGGCACCTCGCTCCGGCCGCTGATGGAAAAGCATGAGATCGATCCCGGCCGGCTGGTGGTGGTTTACGACGAGCTGGACCTGGATTGGAAGGCCCTGAAGATCAAGCCCAAGGGCTCGGCCGCCGGTCACAACGGCATGCAGAGTGTGATCGACAGCCTGGGAACGAGCGAGATTATCAGGGTGCGGTTGGGAGTTCACCCGGGCCATCCGTTAAAAGGTGGCGCGGATTACCTGCTGACGCCGATGAAGCGTTCGCAGCGGGAGGACCTGGAGGAATTCACCGGCTTTGCGGCCGATGCGGTTCGCTCCATAATTGCCGAGGGCGTCGAAAAGGCCATGACGAAATTCAATCGTCGCGCCCCTGGCTTAAATGAAGAGGAAGCATGACGAGGATTTACGAAGAGTTGTTCATCATCAAGCCCGATGCGCCTGATGAGGAAGCCGATGCGTTCGTGGAACAGCTGCGGACACAATTGACCAATTTGGGCGCCACGGTGGACAAGGTCGACCGCTGGGGCAAGCGCCGCCTGGCGTACAAGGTGGACAAGTTCCGGGAGGGCAATTATGTCCTCTTCCAGTTCACCGCCGAGCCGGAGCATGTCCGCGAAGTGGAACGCCGTTTGCGCGTTGCCGACATCGTGCTGAAGTTCCTCACGGTGCGCATCGACGAAAACCTGAAGCGCCTCGATAAGCGCAAGAAGGCGCGCGACAAGCGTGCGGCCAAGCGCGCCACGTCCGCGCCCGCGAGCCCCGCGCCCGGACCGGTGCAGGCGGGTCCCATGGTGAGCGAAACGCCGGCAGCCATGCCCGGCTTGCCGAAGGAGAGCTAAGTCATGCCGGAATCCAAAGGAAGACCAGGCAGCGCCGCGCAGCGGCCCACCGGTGGGGACAAGGCTGTCGCCACCCAGAAGAAACAATACTTCCGGCGCAAGAAGGTATGCCGCTTCTGCGTCGAGAAGATCGACGACATCAATTACAAGGACGTGAAGATGCTTCACGCCTTTGTGGCCGAGCGGGGCAAGATCGTGCCGCGCCGCATTTCGGGCGTCTGCGCGCCGCATCAGCGCCGCCTGACCGACGCCATCAAGAAGGCCCGGAACATCGCACTGCTGCCCTTCGCGGCACAGTTCTAGGGCGGGGAGGAAATCATGGAAGTCATTCTGAGAGAAGACATCAACAATCTCGGTACCCGGGGCCAGGTAGTCAAAGTGGCGCCGGGATATGCCCGCAATTTCCTGCTGCCCAAGAAACTTGCCGTTGCGGCCACCGAATCGAACAAAAAAATCGTGGAGCAGGAGCGGCAGGCGCATCTCCGCAAGGAAGCCAAGCTGGAGAGCGAAGCACAGGACCTCGCCAAGCTCATCAGCGGCGTCTCCGTCACCATTACCCAGAAGGCCGGCGAAAACGACCAGCTATTCGGCTCGGTAACGTCGAAAGACGTGGCCGAGGCGCTGGCGGCGAAAGGCTATAGCATCGATCGCCGCAAAATCCAGCTGGACGAGCCCATCAAACAGTTGGGCGAGTTCAAGGTGCCGGTGCGTTTGCACCGGGAAGTCACCGCGGAAGTCACCGTGGTGGTAGCGAAAGAAGGGTAGTCGTCCTTAGCCCGCGGCTGCCGTACTTGCGGCGGCCGCGGCCTCCGTGTCCCGCCGGCGTTTCTCCTCCAGCACCTGCAGGTTCCCGCCCGGCGTTCTGTCATCTAATAGAAGCATGGAACGCCAACCTGCCGTATTCTTCGCGCATGGCTCGCCGATGTCCGCGCTCGGCGGCGATAGTCATGCGGCCGCCCTTCAGGCATTCGGCGACCGTCACCGGCCGGCCCGCGCCATCCTCATTGTCTCGGCTCACTGGCAGGTATCGAAGCCCGTCCGCGTGACGGCCTGGGATCACGCCCCCCTGCTCTACGACTTCGCCGGCTTTCCCGAAGAACTCTCCAAGGTCACCTATCCGGCGCCCGGCAGCCCGGTGGCTGCGGCACGAGTGGTAAAGGTCCTGCAATCGGCCGGCTGGCACTCGCGATTCGAGAGCGGCCGCGGACTCGACCACGGCGCGTGGACTCCGTTGAAGCTGGCCTGGCCCGCAGCCGATATCCCGGTGATCGAAGTTTCCGTCCCGTTCGTGCCGCCGCAGGACTTGTTCCAGTTGGGCAAAGCGCTCCGGCCGCTGCGCGACGACGGCTTTCTGCTCGCCGGAAGCGGCGGCATCGTCCACAATCTGCGGCGCGTGCACCTGGAAAATAAAGATGTCCCGGTGGACCCGTGGGCGGCAGAGTTCGATGGCTGGGTGGCGAATGCCATTGCGGCGCGGAAATGGGAGGACCTGTTCGATTACCGCGATCGCGGTCCCCATGCGCGCCTCTCCGCGCCGACGACGGAGCATTTCGACCCGCTATTCATCGTCGCCGGGATGTCCTCGCCCGATGACGGCATCAAAACCATTTTCGAAGGCTTCCATTACGGAAATCTCTCCATGCGGAGCTTTGCGTTCGGCAAGTCGTAGAGTGCCACACTTTCCCCGTTCCGCGTCAGCCTGTCGATGCGGCGGAATGGTATTCCGCCCTTCCGCCAGCCAGGCTGGCGCACGTGCCCCCCGCGATGTTACTGAGGCAGGCGCAGAAGCCTGCGGCGGAGAAGGTCGAGGGCCATCTGGGTGGTGAACACGCGGATACGCTGCCGGTCGCCGAGAAAGCGGCGATTCACGACCGTCGTTCCGTCTGGCCCGGCGACTCCCACATAAACCAGCCCGACCGGTTTTTCCTCGCTGCCGCCGTCCGGACCGGCTACCCCCGTGATAGCGATTGTCCAGGTCGCCCCCGTTCGCGCGCGGGCGCCTTCCGCCATGGCTGCCGCCGTTTCTGCACTGACCGCGCCGTGTTGTTCGAGTATCTCCGCGGGAACGCCGAGCAATTGCGTTTTCAGCGCGTTGCTGTACGTGATGAATCCGCCGGCGAAATAGGCGGAGCTGCCGGGAGTCGTGGTGATGCGTTCGCCGAGCATGCCCCCGGTGCAGCTTTCGGCCACGGCCAGGGTGGCGCTGCTCTCGCTCAATAGACGGCCGGCGACCACTTCGAGCGGATCGCCCGTGCGCGAGTAAAGCCGGTCCCCGAGCAGCTGCTCGATGGGAGCGACCACTTCGGCGAGCAGCGCATCGGCGTCGGCCTCCGTCACGCAGCGCGCGCGCAGGTGGACCTGCAGGTCGCCGTTAGCCGCCAGAATCGTCGTCACCGGATTCTGGTACTTCTTATACACCGGCGAAATCAGCGCGTCGAGGTCGGACTCCGGCATCCCGGTGACGCGCAGGAACGCGGTCCGGATCGCCTGCCGCGGCACCAGCTTCTGAAGGCGCGGCAGACACTGCTGTTCGAACATCGCCTTGAGTTCGTGCGGCGGGCCGGGGAGCAGGATGGCGACCGCTCCCTTGGATGCGATCCATTGTCCGGGCGCGGTACCGCGATCGTTGGGGAGCACTTCGGCGCCCTCGATGACGTATGCCTGGCGCTTGTTGACCTCCGACATCTTGCGTTTAATGGCGGCGAAGCGGTGCTCCAGTGCTTCGGCAATCCCTGCCTCGAACGTGAGCTGGCGGCCGAGAGACTGCGCCACGGCTTCGCGCGTGAGATCGTCTTCGGTCGGGCCGAGTCCGCCGGAGAGAATCACAATTGCCGACCGCGCCATGGCCGCTCCGAAGGCTTCCGCCAGCCGGGTGAGGTCGTCGCCGATCACGCACTTGGCGACCACTTCGACGCCGAGATTATTCAACTCGCCGGTCAAATACAGGGAATTGGTATCCCGCCGGTCGGGGGTCAGCATTTCGGAGCCGACCGCGATGATTTCCGCGTTCATCCGATCAGGGGGCGGCCCTTGATGCCGACGTCCACGCGATAAAGCGCGTTGGTCGTGGCGACAATCATCGCGCGCGCCGGCGAGAACGCCACTCCCACGATGCCCGGGCCGGAGAGGAACAACTCGGCGCGGTGGTCGGGCGTGATACGAACCACCCCACGCCGGCCGCTGATGGACGAGGCGACGTATAGATTCCCGTCTTCGTCAAAGGCCATGCCCTGCGGCCGGCCGAGCCCGCGATAGAAAATCTCGACCTCGCCGTGAGTGGAGACGCGGTAAACGCAATCGAAGCTCGACGTCGTCGGCCCGGTCACATACAGGTAATCGTCCGGGCCGAAAGCGAGGTGATACGCCGCCATCGAAGGTTCGAGGGTGGCGAATACGAAGATCTGGCGGTCCGGCCCGATTTTGAAGATCGTGCCGCTACGGTCGCCGACGTAAAGGTTATGCTCGCGATCGAAGGCGATTCCGGTGGCGACCCCCATTCCTTCCACATAGACGGACACGCTGCCCGAGGGCGTCACCTGATAGACGAAACCGTCGTAGCGGCTGCTGACATAGAGAATGCCCTGGTCGTCGAACGCCAGGCCGGTGGCGTTCATCAGATCGGCCAGGAACGGCTTCATCGACAGGTTGAGATCCACCTTGTAAACGGCCACGGGGACTTTCTGGCCGCGCGATCCGCTGAAGGTGGTGTACACATTGCCGAACTTGTCCACCGCCGGGTTGGAAACCGGGTGCAGGTTCTCGCCAATCAGAACGCCGATATCGCAGTCCCACGAATCGCTCGATTGTCCCGCGCTCTGTATCACCAGATCGCCCGCCGAGGCGCCTTCGGGAACTCGTGCGATTACCAGCGAATCGGAACTGATGACCACGGGCGCGCCGACATCGCCGATTGTGACCTGAGGCCGTTCCGACCGGGCGAACCCCTTCCCGCGAATTTGCAGCTCGCCGCCGGCAATCGCCGCCAGCGGCGTCACCTGCGCGATGTGCGGTTTTTGGTCACCCGATTTACGGAGAGGCATCTACTATAGATTAAAGCGTCCTGCTGCCAATAATACAAGTGCGCCAAAGACGCCCGCCATGGCGTCGTCCAGATTGATTCCCCAGCCTCCCGGAACGGCCTCCAGTTGACGCACCGGCGGCGGTTTCCAGATGTCAAACAGGCGGAACAGCGCGAACGCCGCAAGGTAGGTTTTCCAGTTGTACACGGGCGCACCAGCCATCGTGATCCAGACGCCCAGCACTTCGTCGATGACGACGATCTGCGGATCTTTGCGGCCCGACGCGGTGGCCACCACTCCGGCCGCCCACACGGCCGGAAGAAAGATAGCCGCGGCCAGGATCGCGAAATGCCACTGGGTGAATCCCAGGAACTGGTGCAGCAGGATGCCGGCGGCAAGCCCGCCGAGCGAGCCCGCCGTGCCGGGGGCCTTCGGAAAATAGCCGCAGCCGAACCACGTGGCGAGCAGCCGCGCAAATGTCAGCATGGTTCCGCCTGCCTGACAGCGGCGCCGTTGGACGGCCGACACCCGGGTCCGCGCGGGACACCCTCGTCCCGCAATTCTTCCGTCACCCGTGGATCCAGGACATGAGCCACGCGCCGGCGAAGAGGATGAATGTGCACGAAAGAAAAGTATAAGCTGCCGCGCCGGTGCGTTCCCGCAGGGGACGGTCACCCCCGAGCGCAGTCGCCCCCGATACCAGCAGCGCCACGAACAGAGTGTAGGCCAGGTGCGACATCAGGCACGCTCCTTTCGGAGTTGCAGCGCGTCCGCGATTGCCAGCAGATTGAACAGCCCGGCGAGCGCCAGCAGCGTCGTCCCGTATTCGTGCGTCTGGCCGGCCAGGAAGCTCTGCGGCTCGATCGCCCGTGCGGCAAAATACGGCAGCCCGGCGAGCATTCTGGCGGCCGCTCCGGCTTGCGCCACCATCCCGGCGAAGCTGTCGATGCCCTGGAGCTCGGCAGGCTGCGGCCAGAGGTTCCCCCCATGGAGAGCCGTGCCGCCGATCAGCGCCGTGCAAACCAGCACCAGCGACAGTCCGAACTGTACGTAGCGCCGTGACAGCAGGTACGCGCCGCCCGGGACGAACCAACCGAGCAGCGCCGCGCCAACCATTTTCAAGTTCATGGAATCACCTCCGCCTGCTGCGACCGCGGAACCAGGAACATCCGGTTCCATCGCGTCTTGGTGAAGAAGTGCCCCATCACGTCGATCACGTGGTCCATCGACCAGCCTTCGAAGTCCGCCGTCGGAGCGTCGTACGACCAGTAGACGATCAGCGGTTTGCCCACAACGTACTCCCTCGGCACCAGCCCCCAGTAGCGGCTGTCGGCCGAGTTCTCGCGGTTGTCGCCCATTACGAACAGGCTTCCGGGCGGCACGATCAGCTCTCCGTCCCGCACGTGATTCCGCAGCATGTCGCGCCCGCGCGGGGTTGTGGCCAAGCCGGCCGGCTGCGGGAAGCTGTCGCGGTACGGATCGATGAGAGGATCGATGTGCTGCGTGTAGGGCTCGCGCAGGTGCCGGCCGTTGCGGACCACCTGCTTGTTCTCCAGGTGGATGCGATCTCCGGGGACGCCGATCACGCGCTTCACGTAGATCTCGCGCACGTCTTCCGGATAGTGGAAGCAGATGATGTCGCCGCGCTCGACCTCGCGATACGGCAGCAGGTGAGAAGGCCCGGAGTTCGGAGCGCTGTACACCATGCGATCGACCAGCATGTGGTCGCCGATCTTGACGGTGCTGTCCATCGACGGCGTCGGGACAACGTAAGCCTGCACGAGAGTCGTGGTGGCGAACAGGAAGACGGCGAGGGTCATGGCCCATTCCGCGACGAAGCCGCGCGGTTGCGCCCGGCGCCCCGCCGACCAGACCGTCCGGACCACCAGGAGGGCTCGACGGCCGAAGCTTTCGAAGGTGATCTGTCTTGATGTGTCAAGCCGCTCCTGAAAGAGTGTCGCGAGCCAGTCGGCGGCGCTGTCGAAGGCAAACCGCAGCCACCGCAAATGCCCGGGCCGGCGCATCGTCTGGCGGCAGCGGTCGCGAAAGAGTTGCTGCATTTCGCCGCCGAACTGTTGGCGAAAATCGCGCGGATAGGCGTACAGTATTATCATGTAAGCGCGGCAAAACCAGCGAAGCAAAATAGATTCCGGCATCAGAGTTCTCCCGCGAGCCCGGCTTTCGGCCGGTCGAACAGGCGGCGTGCCTTGGCGGCATCCACCGCCTCGGCCAGACGCTGCGCTTCCGCGCGGACCAGTTTGCGGCCCAGCGGCGTCATGCGATAGTAGCGCCGCCGTTCGTCATCCAGCGCCGGGTCGGGCCGCACGTCCGACTCCTCCACCATGCCGGCCGCCAGCATTCGCTTCAAACAGCCATAGAGCGTGCCGGGACCCAACTGGAGGCCATCGTTAGTCTGGCGCGCCACGTCCTGCATGATGCCGTACCCGTGGCGCTCTTCGTCCGACAGTGCCACCAGAATGTGAAACACCGGCGGAGTGAGCGGAAGCAGTTCCTTACTCATAAATACATCCGTTGCGGATATAATAACACGACGGGATGAAGAAGGGTACGGGAGGGTAATGAAGGGTAATGAAGGGTAATGAAGGTCGGCCGCCGACACTTCAGCAACCTTCCTTACCTTTCTTCACCCTGCCTTTTCTTCCAGAACTTCTGGGCTTTCCTGCGGGTCGCCGGGCGCGGACTCTCCTGCTGGGATTTCACGAAGGCCAGCACCGGCCGTTTGTACGGGATGTGCTCGAAGAACCGGTCGAGGGCCTGGATGGCGTGCCCGATGGCGATGTGGCGGCATTCCGGGGTGGCATACCTTGCCCGTCGAACCTTGAGGATTTCATTGGCGATGCGGCCGGAGAGGTGTGGTTTCGCCAGTGCGATCGCAGCGGCTCCCTGAATGGTGTTGGCGGCGGCGATCATCTCCCGCCCGCGGATGGGCGCGAGGAAATGGTCGAGGAGCGGCTCGATTTGACCCGCGTGATCGGCGCGAGCCAGGTTGCCGACGATGCGGCTGGCATTCCAGCGCAGAATGCGGGCATCGGAGTCGAGCAGGCCGGCGAAAAAATCGAAGCGGGGGGACAGCAGTTCCGGATCCTGCTCACTCAGGCGCAGCAGCATTCTGGCCGATCCGTACCTGGTGCGGGCTTGAGGCGACGTCAAGCCATCGCAAAGCTCATCCACCTGCCCGGCTCGCATTGACCTAAGGATAGTCCTGCCGCCGGCGCTTGTCGAGACCGCCGGTCCGCTAAAATGAAAGCAGAGTAAGTGCCGGGGAATCCTATGGATAGCGCCGAAATCATGCGCCGCTGCGGAGTGTTGGCAGGATTTACGGAAGAACCCGGACGCCTCATCCGCAACTATCTGTCCCCTCCGATGCACGACGTCCATCGCACCGTTCGCGGATGGATGGAGGCCGCTGGAATGGAAACGCGGGTCGACGCCGCCGGGAATCTGCGAGCGACCTTCGGCGAGGGCCCGCGTCTGATGATCGGATCGCATCTCGATACCGTACCCTCCGGCGGACGTCACGATGGCGTGTTGGGTGTGCTGATCGGAATCGCGCTCGTCGCCCGCCGGCCCCCCTGCGCCGTGGAGGTGGTTGGATTTTCGGGTGCGGAAGGAGTGGGTGAAGGCGTACCGTTGATCGGCAGCCGCGCGGTGATTGGCGAACCGGTGACGGAGGTCCCGGTACTGGACGCAATTCGCAATTTCGGACTCGATCCCGGCCGGCTGCCGGAGGCGGTGCTCGATCCCGAAGTCAAGGGATACCTCGAATTTCACATCGAGCAGGGCCCGATGCTCGACTGTCTGGGTGTGCCGCTGGCGGCCGTGGAGACGGTCGCCGGGTTCAGCCGCTGGTGTTTGCGGTTTGACGGCAAGACCAACCATGCGGGCAGCACGCCGATGAACCGCCGCCGCGACGCCCTGGCCGGCGCCGCGGAGTGGATCGGGCTGGTCGAGCACGTGGCATTGTCGGCGGCCGGCCTCGTGGCGACCGCCGATGCGATCGAGGTTCGGCCCACGGCGGGAATGGTGATTCCGGGAACGGTGCGGGTCGGAATGGACGTGCGGCACGGACTGGATGAAGTACGGGAGCGCGCCCGCGAGGTACTCCTGAACGGCGCGGACGATATCGCCGGGCGAAGAGGCCTCGCGGTGGAGGCGGAATGGAACGTCGATGAATTGTCGGCGACCCTCCATTCGGAAGTCGTCGAGCAGGCGCTCGCCGCCGCCGGTTATCCCGTACGCCGGCTGGTCAGCGGCGGCGGAGAGGATGCCATGATCCTGGCGCGCAGAGTGCCGTCGTCAATGTTCTTCCTGAGGGGCGAAGAGGTGGTGCTGGCGGAGGATGTAGACGCGGCACTGGCGGCCGGAGAGGCGTTCCTGCGGAGCTGGCGGCGGTAACGGAAGATCAGGCGCGGACCTGGAGCTACTTGTGCGGGGCCAGCGAGCGGACGATCAGGCCGATCCCTCCCACCAGCAGCACCAGCATCACGATGGTATTGAAGAGACTGGTCGGCTGGAAGTAAATGTGGAGGTTGGCGATCACGCCCGCGATGATGAAGAGGGCTCCCGCCACCGTGAGCAGCCAGCCGATCACGCTGCGCCCGTTCCAGAACAGAATGCCGATCCCGAACAGCATCGGGATCAGTGTGATGCCGAACGTGTTGGCGCCATAAAAGCTCCAGTAAGATCCGCCGACCGTCACCTGGTTGCACAACAGGTAACCTCCCACGCAGGCCATTACAAAGCCCAGCAGGAAATGTCCGAGCCCGCCGGGCGTACCTCCGACATCGCTCATCCGGCGTTCTTCCATGCTCCAGAGGATAGCAAACAGTGCCGGACCTCGCTTGTTATGATGGCCCGATGAAGTTGCGGATGGGATTGATTCTGGTCGCGCTACAGGTCGTTGTTGGGGCGCAGACCAGCCCCGCAAACCATTGGGTGGCGACCTGGGCCACGGCCGAGATGCTGATCCGCCAGCAGCCTGTCTCGCCGCCGGCAGGGTTTCACAATCAGACCCTGCGGATGATCGCCCGCGCCAGTATCGGCGGCGAGCGGGTGCGGATCCGGGTGGCGAACGCTTTCGGCGGTACCGCGGTGACGATCGGGGCGGCACACCTCGCGCTGCGGGCCAAGGGGCCCGCGATCGCCGCCGGCTCCGACCGTACCCTCACCTTTAGCGGCACCCCGGGATGCACCCTTCCTCCCGGCGCGGTGCGCTTAAGCGATCCCGTGGAGCTCAAAGTGCCGGCTCTGGCGGATCTCGCGGTGAGCCTCTATTTCCCCGGCGATACCGGCGCGCCGACGGAGCATGCGGTGGGTCTTCACAGCACCTACATTTCCAAGCCGGGCGACTTCACCGGACGCCCGTCGATTGACGACCCGGCATCCACGAAGACATCGTATTACTGGCTGTCGGCGATCGACGTGGAAGCTCCGGCCGGCTCCGGCGCCCTGGTGACGTTCGGCGATTCGATTACCGACGGGAGCGCGTCGACTCCGGACACGGAGCATAGCTGGCCCGCGCTGCTGGCGGAGCGCTTGGCGAAGACCAAAGCTACCCGCTCGGTCGCGGTGGCGAATGCGGGAATCGGCGGGAATCGGTTGTTGTTCGATGGGACCGGTGCCAGCGCGCTGGCACGGTTCGACCGCGATGTGCTGAGCCAGTCCGGTGTGAAGTGGGTAACCGTACTCGAGGGCATCAACGATATCGGACACGGGGCGGAGGCGAGCGGCGCGGACCGGGTAACGGCCGGCGACGTGATCGCGGGTTACAAACAACTGATCGCCATCGCGCACACCCATGGGATCAAGGTAATTGGCTGCACCCTGACGCCATACGGCGGCGCCAAATACGAGACCGTCGCCGGTGAAGCGATTCGGCAGGCGGTGAATCGTTTTATCCGCACCGGCGGCGCATTCGATGCCGTGATCGATTTCGACGCCGCCACGCGCGATCCGGATAATGCCAAGCGATTTCGCCCTCTGTACGACTCCAACGATCACTTGCATCCGAGCGACGCCGGCTATCAGGCAATGGCAAACGCGATCGACCTCGCGATTTTCACCGGCAAGTGATCTGGCCGCGCGGCTCGCCGTATCGAATCGTACACAACAATTACCCGCTTTCCAGCACATTGGGATCCTAAGCTTAGAATTCCACGTGGACAAGTTGT